>Ga0228535_1000218_pt1 | contig 187984 bp, 172 predicted proteins | sample SJ1metagenome_FD_168457 | JGI IMG/M metagenome (GOLD analysis project Ga0228535, IMG submission 168457) | Enriched culture of PCE-dechlorinating microbial communities from Ithaca, New York, USA - SJ1 | ecosystem: Engineered > Modeled > Simulated communities (microbial... > Unclassified... | reverse complement strand
ACGCCGGATTGTTGTTTTTGGTGTCGGCGGGCTTGACACTGGTCTTCGGCATGATGAACGTTTTGAATTTTGCACATGCGGCGATGTACATGCTGGGGGCGTACTTTTCGTATTCGATCCTGCTGCGTTTTACGGGTCAGATCTGGCTGTCGCTGCTGGTTTGTCCGGTGATCCTGTTTGTGATCGGGGCGTTGATCGAGCGTTTTTTATTGCGGCGGGTTCATAAATTCGGCCATGTTCAGGAGCTTTTGCTGACTTTCGGACTGGCCTATGTGATCACGGAGCTGGTGAAATGGTCCTGGGGGAACTATCCTCTGGCCGTAAACATCGGCGGGTTTTTAGGCAGCACCGTGCAGATCATCGGCATTACATATCCGGTATACCGGATTTTCATATTCGCCTGCGCCATCTTTGTCGGTGTGGTCATGGCGCTTATTTTATATAAGACCCGGCTGGGGATCATCTTAAGAGCGTCGGTGAATGACAACGAGATGGCCAATGCCCTGGGGGTGAATGTGCCCTTGGTGTTCATGGGAGTATTTGCTTTCGGCGCTGCTTTGTCGGGCTTTGCGGGAGTTATTGCAGGCCCTCTTCTTTCGACCTTTCCCGGGATGGCCCAGGAGATATTGATCGATGCATTTGTAGTTATCGTCGTAGGGGGATTCGGGAGTCTGGGCGGCGCGATTATCGCATCGTTTCTGATCGGCGAGCTGCAGTCTTTCGGCGTGCTGTTCTTTCCGAAGTTATCCATCGCGCTGGTCTATCTTTTGATGGCGGTTGTTTTAATCATCAAACCTTCCGGGTTATTCGGGGAGGAATCATAATGAAACAGAAAAACATATCCATCATCGTGATTATCGGCTTATTTGTGGTTGGTTTTATCATGCCCGCCGTATTGAAACAATACTACCTGAACATGCTGACGGAGATAATCATCATTGCACTGTTTGCGGTGAGCTACAACCTTCTTTTGGGCTATGCAGGCCTTTTGTCCTTCGGCCATGCGGCGTTTTTTGGTCTGGGGGCATTTACAACGGCGGTATCGATAATCCATATACCGGGTTTGTCCTTGTGGAGCGCCGTTTTGATCAGCGTATTGATGACCGTTGTGGCGGGTTTTGTTTTGGGGAGCCTGCTTTTGAGACATAAGGGATCATACTTTGCATTATTGACCCTGGCCTTTAATGCGCTGTTTTATGCCGTGGCGACGAAATGGCACTCGGTGACGGGTGGCGACGACGGGCTGAGCATCACCAGGCCAAATATGGATTTGGGATTTACGACCCTGTCCCTTTCGAGCCTGACGAGCTTTTATTACCTGACGCTGGTAATAGTCGGTCTGGCGATAGTATTTTGCTGGTATTTCACCCATACGGCGATGGGCCGGACGGTACTGCTCATGCGGGAGAACGAAGAGCGGATGAAGTTTCTGGGATACAACACCAATATCAGCCGATTGATCCTGTTTACCTTTACGGGCGCGATAGCGGGCCTGGCGGGGAGCTTTTATACCCTGCACTTCCAGTTTGTATCGATTGCGGCAATCAGCGTGGATATGACGACGGCGATAGTGCTGGTGGTATTTGTGGGCGGGACAAAGACCTTCTGGGGTCCCATCCTGGGGGCATTTGTTTACACGATATTGCAGAACTACCTGAGCAATATCACGGATCGCTGGCCGCTGTTCATCGGATTGATCTTCATTTTGATGGTCTTGTTTATACCTACGGGCCTGTCGGGGGTTATCATGAACATAAAGCAGCGGTTTTGGAGAGGTAAGGAAAACGGCGGCAACAACAAAGCTGCCGCGGAGGAAGTGACGCCATGACGGACTACTTGCACATCAAAGATATCCATAAGGACTTTTCGGGACTGAAAGTACTCACCGGGGTGGACTTTACGGTAAAAGAGAAGGAACGCCACGCGGTAATCGGGCCCAACGGAGCCGGGAAAACGACATTGTTTAATATCATCAGCGGGAAATTCAAGGCATCAAGCGGGGCGATTTTGTTTAAGGGTCAGGACATATCGGGCAAGGCACCGCACAGTTTAAACCGGCTGGGGCTTTCCCGTTCTTTTCAGATCACTAATGTATTTCAGGAGTTAAGCGTTTTCGACAACATTTTATCGGGAGTGCGCTCCCACGGCGGACTGCGGTACCACTTTTTTAAGAAGCCGGGCTCCGACCGGGAGATCATCCGGAAAACAGAGGCAATCATCAAAAAAGTTGGTTTGACGGCGGTTCAGGATCAACCGGCGAGCTCGCTGTCTTACGGTCAGCAAAGAGCCCTGGAAATAGGCATTACCCTGTCCACGGAACCGGAGTTGATCCTTTTGGATGAACCGACGGCGGGGATGACGAGAGAAGAGACGGAACAGGCGATCAGGATGATCGACCAGGTGACGGCGGGGAAGACGCTGATTATTATTGAGCACGACATGGAAGTGGTATTTTCGCTGGCGAACACCATATCCGTTTTGCATTACGGCACAATCCTGGTGTCCGACACACCCGAGAAGATCCGTACAGATCAGCGGGTTAAGGACGCCTATTTGGGAGAAGGATAAGACTATGCTGGAAGTAAGAGATATTCACAGTTATTACGGCAAGAGCCATATTTTGCATGGAGTTTCCCTGGATTTAAAAGAAGGCGAGCTGGTGTGCCTTTTGGGGAGAAACGGAGTGGGTAAATCAACCACGTTAAAAAGCATTATGGGGATAGTGCAGCCGAAGTCGGGGAGCATCAAGCTCAACAATCAGGAGTTAATCGGCAAAGAGCCCTATGAGATTGCACACATCGGAGTGGGTTACGTGCCGGAGGACCGGCGGATATTTAGGAGCCTGACGGTACATGAGAACCTGCTTATGGGGATTAAAAGCGGGAAGCAAGACAACGGAGGAGCAAACTCCTGGACGGTGGATAAGGTCTACAAACTTTTTCCCCGCCTGGAGGAAAGAAGAAACAACAAGGGCGGTCATTTATCGGGCGGCGAGCAGCAGATGCTGACGACAGTGCGGACGCTCATGGGGAATCCGAAGGTAATCCTGGTTGATGAGCCGACGGAGGGATTGGCGCCGCTGATTGTGAAGGATGTATTGGAGATGTTATCGGCGGTTCGTCAATCGGGAGTTACTGTGCTCATGGTGGAGCAGAACTTTAAAGCGGCGATCAAGGTTGCCAACCGGTTTTACATTATGAGCAAGGGGCAGATCGTATTTACGGGAGACACGGAGGCGCTGCTTGCGGCGGAGGAAATCCGCAAGAATTATCTGGAAGTGTAGCGGCTGTGCAATTCACCCTGTTTATGGCGGATTGTCCGGTTGCACGTAATACTTAATCACTGTTTTGTTTTTTATAAACGTGAGAGAGAAATGAACGATAGAAAAGGGAGGTGTTTTATGAAGAGGAAGATTGTCGGGTTGGTAAGTATTTTCTTTATGGCCTTGATGCTGGCGATACCGATGGGCACAATGGCGGCCGAGGATACAATTAAAGTCGGAGCCACGGAACCTCTTTCGGGAACGTTTAAAGACATTGGTGACCGCTACTACGACGGCTTGAAATATGCTGCCAAAGTCATCAATGAGAGCGGCGGACTTTTGGGTAAAAAAGTGGAAATTGTGCCGGTCGATACGGAATTGAAACCGGATGTTGCTACCCGCAAGGCGCAAAATCTGATTTTGAAAGACGGCGTGAAATTCTTCTGCGGCGGTACGGGAAGCTCGGTCGGTGCGGCTATGGGCCAGCTGGCGGAAAAGCAAAATGCCATTTTCTTTACCTATGGTATGGAAGCGGCGAGTATGACCGGTGAGAAGTGCAATAAGCATTTCTTCCGTCCCGGCGGCCATTCCGATACACATTCTTATGCCATTGCTTATATGATGGCAAAAAAAGGATACAAGAAGATGGGTATTGTTGCGCAGGATTACTCTTTCGGTAAAGAGGCTGTAGTTGCTTTCAAAAAGAAACTTGCCCAGCTCAGTCCTTCCACGAAGATTGTGGTCGAACTCTATCACCCGTTGGGTACCAAAGATTTTGCTCCGTATATAAGTCAGCTTATTGCGGCCAAACCGGATGTCATCTTCACGCCGAACTGGGGCAATGACCTCTCTTTACTACTCAAACAGGGACGTCCCATGGGTATGAATCAGAAGATTTTTTCATACTTCATCAATGACGAGGTAACCGTGCAAGCGCTGAACAATGATGATCTGATGATCGGCAATATGGGCGTAGAAATATACACTCTCACCATTCCCACGAAAAAGAATGAGGAATTCGTCGCCAACTTCTATAAGGACAGAGGCTATTATCCGACCTGGTTGCGCGGTAAATCTTACACGGCTTTGATGTTCTGGGCGGAAGCAGTCAAAAAAGCGGGGACAACGGATGTGCAGGCTGTAATCAAAGCCTGGGAAGGTTTAAGTTATGACGGTCCCGGCGGTGTCTGGACAATGCGGGCTTGCGATCATCAGGCGCAGGTGCCCTACTGGTACGTGGAAATAGTCAAGGACAACAAATTTTTCAAGCATGCTTTCGAAGGCCCTTCCACGATGATTCCGGCCAACGAAGTGACGGTACCCTGTGAAGAAACCGGTTGTAAGATGAAATAATCGCATGGAGAAAAAATAGATTGATCAATGAAAATTGTTCCGGGCATCACCTGTTTACCGGGTGATGCCCCTTTCCAAAACAGGGCTTTTCCTCCGGACAGGTATCCCGCTCATGGACAGGAGGGAAATATTCAAGAAGGAGATTTGCAATGACCACGCTGATAACGGGCGGCGCCGGTTTTTTAGGTACTTACCTAACAAAATTACTGATTGCGGAAGGCGAAAAGCCTGTTTTACTTGATCCGGCGCCAATGCCGGAAACGCTGAAAAGTGTTTCTGCTGAAATTGAATATGTGCGGAATTCGCTGGATTGCTTATCGATACTGATCAATATAATAAGAAAATATTCGGTTGACCGAATATTTCATTTAGGGGGGATGCTTTCAGCGCCCTCCGATGAAAATCCCTGGGCGGCTTTTAACACTAATGTTGCGGGAACGTATAACGTTTTGGAGGCGGCACGTTTGGAAGGCGTTAAACAAGTTATTTTCTCAAGTACCATAGCCGTATACGCCAAGGACCTTCCGGCCACACCTGTTGATGATAAAACACTTCAGCGTCCCACTTCCATGTATGGATCGACGAAGGTATTTTGCGAACTTCTGGGAAGATTTTATGCCCGTAAGTTTGATCTTGATTTCCGGGCGATACGTTTGCCGTCGGTAATAGGGCCGGGCGCAAGAACAATGAATATGTCCATATACAATTGCTGGGCTATCGAAAAATCATTAAACGGCGAACCATATGAGCTTTTTTGCGAACCGGACACCCGTTGTCCCGTGATGTATTTCAAGGATGCCGGCAGGGCTTTTTTGTTATTATCACAAGCTGGAAGATCGCAAATAAAAACTCAAGTTTACAATATCGCCGGTATAGTGCCGGCTTTTTCCGCCCAGCAATTGGTGAATTTGATTACCCGCAAGATACCGGAAGCCAGACTTACCTTTAAACCGGATCCGGCAATGGTCGAACTTTTAAGAGGGATCGGTTCGCTTGTCCTGGACGATGAATGTGCCCGGGTTGAGTGGGGATGGAAGATAAAATACTCTCTGGAAGAAATGCTGGACGATTTCATCAGGGAATTTAAAAGCAAGTAAATCGGCAGGCGAAGTAAACGATATGAAGCTGGAAAATATAAAGAAAATTGCCTGTATCGGTGCCGGAGTTATCGGCCATTCCTGGGCTTGCGCTTTTGCCCGGGGAGGATACGAAGTCAGATTAATGGATGTAAATAATGATCTGCTGAGAAAAGCGGAAAACGGGATCAGAAGAAATTATGAAGTCTTTGTCAAGAATGAGTTGATCAATCAGGACGAAGTAGCAGCGATTTTGAAAAAAATTGAGATGGGGACCGATATATCATGGGCGGTTGAGGATGCTGATTTTTGTATTGAATCAGTTTCCGAGAATATTGATCTGAAAAAAGATATCTTCGGAAAAATGGATCAGGCGGCACCGCAGCGGGCAATTCTGGCCAGTTCGACATCCGGCCAGCCAATGACGGAAATAGCTAAGGCAACTAAACGCCCTGAAAAATGCGTTATCATTCATCCTCTGAATCCTCCTCATATTATTCCGGCCGTTGAGGTGGTGAAAGGAACTCTGACATCTGACGAGACCGTGGATTTGACTGTTGGTCTTTTAAAGAAGATAGGCCGCAAGCCTTATGTATGTTTAAAGGAGATACCGGGATTTGTGATGTCGAGACTCCTTACTGTCGTGTTACGCGAAGCATTGTCACTTTTGAAAAAAGGCGTTGCTACAGTCGAGGACATTGATACGGCAATAAATTCAGGTTTAGGATTACGCTTCGGGCTGATGGGTGTTTTTGAAATACACAATTTGACGGCTTCCGGCGGATTGGAAAATTTTTTCAAGAATTATTCGGGCTTCTATCGCCAGATCTGGGCGGATTTGGAAGATATGAAAGATGTTACGCCGGAACTTGCCGCAAAAGCCGTGGAGGGGATTAGAAAAGAGTTGGGAGATCGGTCCCAGGAGGATATTATCAAGTGGCGGGATGAAAAACTTTTGGAACTGATGAAGATTAGAAAACTCATTTAATAATAAGGTTTTGCGTATCTGGTACATTAATAGTAACAATTTATTAATATTTGTTTTTTGAGAAATTATAAAGTGTCGGCAAGAAAGCAATCATTGTTCGTACTTTCTATGCGCCGTTTGATAAGTTTGGTGGTATTATAAAATATATTTTCAATACTTATCGTAAATGTAGAGGTGGAATTTGCCAAGTTAACCGGTAAAAAGAGGTGCTGTTGCGTGTTCAGTAATTTTCCATCATAAAACGGATACTGTTGTTTGTCGGAATGAACGGAGGGTGTTTGATATGACCATTAAAAAAGGCAGAGTGGCTATAGTAACGGGTGCCGGTCAGGGTATCGGCAAAGGCATCTCCTTAAAACTGGCGGAAAATGGGGCACGGGTTGTGGTATGTGACATTAATGAAGAAACGGTGCGGAATGTTGCCGCGGAAATTGTTGCCAATGGTCATGAAGCTTTGGCTGTAGCCGGCGATGTGGGGTCAAAAAGCGATTGCCTGTCTTTTGTCCAGTCGGCTTTGCAGCGCTGGGGAACGGTGGATATTTTAGTTAATAACGCCGGTATTATCAGAGATGCGTTTATCGAGAATATGACGGAGGAACAGTGGGATGCCGTCTTAAGAGTTAATCTGAAAGGAGCATTTCTATGTACTCAAGCCGCCATGAAACCGATGAAGCTGCAAAATTACGGGAGGATAATTAATATTTCATCTTCATCCTGTAAGGGCAACATCGGACAGGCAAATTATGCTTCAGCCAAAGCCGGAATAAATGCCTTAACTTATGTTGCCGCCCTGGAACTGGCCAGATACGGAATTACCGTGAATTCCATCTGTCCCGGTGTTATTGACACACCGATGGCGCGTTCGGTTCCGCAAAAAATCCTGGACCGCTGGATAGCAACAATTCCGACCCAGCGAATCGGCCATCCTGATGATATGGCTTATATGGTTCTGGCTTTTGCCGCCGAAGAGGCGGGTTATCTCAACGGGCAGACTATTTTTGTGGACGGCGGTATGCAGACGGGGCTTAAAATGTAAAATATATGTATTTCCACATTTCCCTCCCTTTTTGTGCAGTCCGTTATCGGCTGTCCAGGGAAAACGCTGTAAAGGAAACTTCCTTTAACAGCGTTTTTCTTTTTGTGCCCTGTCTGTTATTCCCCTCCAAACGTTATTTTACAGGTTAAAAACAGCGGATCACCTGGAATAATCATGAAAAAATCAAAATATTTATTATCAAGTTTGCTATTAAGCTAAAAGATGTTAAATTAATAAAAAATTTATTGTTTTCTGGAGGGAATTCCCATGAAAAGTATAAAAATAAAAGGGATGAGCTGCGGGCATTGTGTCATGGCGGTGGAAAGAGCGCTGAGCGCGATCGCCGGCATTAAAGACGTTAAAGTCGATTTAAAAAGCGGCTCCGCCAGTTACGAGGAAACAAAACCGGTCGACGCAAAGATCATTGCCGATGCGGTGAAAAAGGCGGGGTACGAAGTTGTCTGAGAAAGCAACATTTGCCGTTCGCGGCATGAGCTGTGCAGCCTGTGTGCGGCGGGTGGAAGAAGGACTGCGCGGAATTCCCGGAGTCCGGAAAGCTGTGGTTAATTTTGCCACGGAAAAAGCACTGGTTGAATATGAACCGGAGCTGGTGGATATTAATGTCTTGCAAACCAAGATAAGCGATCTAGGTTATGAGGCATTTCCGGAAGCAAAACAGCCGTCGGCGGGAAAGGATAAAGTGACTATTTCCGTCGGTGGAATGACCTGTGCCGCCTGCGTACGGCGGGTGGAAAATGCCTTGAAAAAAGTTTCCGGTGTAACCGATGCCGGCGTGAATCTGGCTACAGCCCGGGCAACGGTGACTCACGTACCAAACTGGGGCGGATTGGCCGCACTGGAAAGGGCCGTAACGGAACAAGGGTATCAATTTCTGGGCGAAACGGATTCCTCCGCTCCGGACCCGGCTGAGTCAGCCCGCATCCGCGACATTAAAGAGCTGAAACTGAAGGTCGCCTGCGGCGCTGTTTTAAGCGTAATTATCTTTTTCGGTTCCATGCAGCACTGGTTCGGCTTTTTACAGGTGATTCCCCGGGAGATCATGCTCTATGCAATGTTTGTTTTGACCGCTCCCGCCGTCTTCTGGGTCGGCAGCCGGTTTTTCACCGGTGCCGTAAAAGCGGCCCGGCAAATGACATCCGATATGAATACGCTTGTTGCCGTCGGTTCTCTCTCCGCTTACCTTTATTCTGCGACTGCAACGTTTTTTCCCCATTTTTTTATGACCGCCGGTGTTATGCCCCATGTTTATTATGATGGTGCGGCAATGATTGTTACTCTCATTCTTGTCGGGAGACTGCTCGAGGCCAGGGCTAAGAGTAAAACTTCACTGGCGATAAGGCAGCTTCTGGGGCTGAAACCGAAAACCGCGCATTTGCTGAACGGCGTTGACACAGCGGACGTTGCTGTGGAAGAGGTCAGAGTAGATGATGTCCTGCTGGTCAAGCCCGGTGAAAGCATCCCGGTGGACGGGCTAATTATTGCTGGAGAATCAACCATCGATGAATCCATGCTGACGGGAGAGAGTATGCCGGTATCCAAAGGTGCCGGACAAAAAATATTTGCTGCGACGATAAATAAAACGGGGAGCTTCACTTTCCGGGCCACCGGAGTCGGCAGTGAAACTGCTCTGGCCCAGATTATCCGGCTTGTGGAAGAGGCACAGGGATCCAAAGCGCCGATTCAGCGCCTGGCGGACCGGGTGGCCTCGGTTTTTGTTCCGGTGGTGTTTGTCATCGCTCTCATAACTTTTGCCGTCTGGTATTTCCTGCCCGAGCAAAGCGCTTTCAGCCGTGCTCTGCTTAACTTTGTTTCCGTGCTCGTGATTGCCTGCCCCTGTGCCCTGGGGCTGGCCACACCGACGGCGATTATGGTGGGGACAGGTCTGGGCGCCCAAAGCGGGATCCTGATCAAGGGTGGTGAAACGCTGGAAAAAGTGCATAAACTGACCGTGATCGTTTTTGACAAGACGGGAACGCTTACCCGCGGAGAGCCGGCAGTAACCGACATTGTTGCCGGGGATGGTTTTACGGAAGATCAGATTCTGGCTTATGCGGCGGCACTTGAGGCTGTTTCCGAGCATCCGCTGGCGCAGGCGATTTTAAGGGAAACCAGGCGCAAAAAAATCAATTTTACCGCCGGTGAAAAATTTACCGCGCTTTCCGGCCTGGGAGCGCAGGCTTTTCTGGAAGGGAAATTATACCTGTTGGGCAATCGCCTGCTTTTGCAGCAGGAAAATATTTCCATAGAAAAACTGGAGCAGGCAGCGGAAAAACTGGCCGGAGAAGGAAAGACGGTTGTTTATCTGGCCGCGGAAAAAAATCTGATAGGTCTTCTTGCTCTGGCCGATGTGCCCAAAGCTTCCGCAAAGGCTGCGGTGGATAGTTTAAAAAGCAGGGGATTGCAAGTGGCTATGATGACGGGAGACAATATCGGAACTGCAAAAGCCATTGCCCGTGAACTCGGGATCGATCAGGTTCTGGCGGAAGTTCTGCCGGGGAGCAAGGCTGATGAAGTAAAAAAGCTGCAAAAGGCCGGGGAAATCGTGGCGATGGTGGGCGACGGCATCAACGATGCACCGGCGCTGGCGGCTGCGGATGTGGGCATTGCCATCGGTGCCGGAACGGATGTGGCGATGGAAGCCTCCGATATAACTCTGATCAGCGATGATCTTTTCAGTGTAACGAAAGCGATCAGGCTCTCGGAGACGACCATGCGGGTAATCAAACAAAATCTATTTTGGGCCTTCTTTTACAATGTGATTGGTATTCCCATTGCCGCAGGTGCATTGTATCCTTTTTTCGGTATTCTCCTCAACCCCGAATTTGCCGCGGCAGCCATGGCCGCAAGCTCGTTATCAGTCGTGAGCAATTCATTGCGCCTGAGAGGTTTATGGAAGAAGCGAAGTGATGTGTAGGATGTTCTTCAGTTTGGATTTTGATTTGTTATGATGTTGTGCCCCGGCTGTTATTTATGGCGGCCGGGGCACCGGTCGATTCGGAACAAGATTTCTGCGTATCTGTCCGTCAGGCGAAGAGAGAGCGGGTGTGGTGGATAATCTTATTATTTACTTTTTTTACACCGGTGACACTACGGGCGATCTTTTCACATTTGGCAATGATTTCTTTAACAGATGTTACCCCCTTGATGGTAACGATTCCTTTTGTTGCCGTTACCTCCAGTAACCCTATGTCGATTCCTTCGATGTAGGCTATGTTTCCATAAACTTCCTGGCTCAGGCAGATATCGGTAAGCTTCCCTTCGTCATCGGGTTTTTTCTCCAGAATCTTTGTCGCGAGAGCGGCACCTTTAATCATTTGCACCGCGTCATCAATGGTAATGATATTGGTGTTGATCATTAAATCGTACAATTTCTGATCGTTCCAGTCGACATTAAAGAAAAACTTGTGGAAGCCCTCCCTGTCGTGGTCGCTGTGCCTGATGATCTGTTCTGCCATTGTTTCGTCGCATTTATAACGATTCATCAGGCGCTCGATTCGCAAATCATGTGGCGCAAACACGCGAATATGGAGAGCATCGGCAAATCCTTTAAAAATGGCCTGTGCTCCTCTGCCGATGATCAAACAGCTCCCTTTACGGGCGAATTCATACATAGCGGTTTTCATGAAGTGCAGATAGCGGTTTCTGTCCAGGGAAAAATCCCAAAATGGCGGTCCTTTTTCATCATATTTTTCAATTTTATTTTCGGAAATGCCGTAATGGCCGACCAATTCTTTTTCCAAAACTTCTTTGTTGAGTAATTGAAGTCCGAGATCTTCTTTTACTTTTTGGGATATCTCCGTGCCTAAACTTCCCACTTCTCTCGATATGGTGATAATTGCCATAGGAACACCTCCCTTCTGTTTATTTTTGATCAATTGGCTTAAAGATAATGTAACGTTGCTTGTTTTGAGTGTCAATGGGACAGCGGATGTAAAATGTAATAAAAATTTTAATTATTTATATTGGGGTGATGGTAAAACCAAAGTTTCAGTGAGCCGGTTATTTTTTATCCAGTTCTGTGCGCACCGCGAGGCCGATTTTTTCCAGAATATACGGTTTTCGGACAAATGTCCCGGCACCCATTTCCCGGGTATTCCGGACCCGGTCGTTTTCGGAAAACCCACTCACGATTATTGCCTTTTGCTGCGGATGAATTTCCAGAATTCTCCGGAATGTCTCCATCCCGTCAATTCCCGGCTCCATGATCATATCCAGGATTATCAGATCGGCTTTCTTATTCTTGATGTACAAAACCGCTTCTTCGCCGCCGGCCACGGTATCAACCTGATACCCTAATCTCTTCATCATGGTGGCAGCCAGTTCCCGCTGCTCTTTCATATCGTCGACAATCAGAACAAATTCGCCCTTACCCATGTAACTTATTGAATTTGCCGGCTGAACCGGCTTGGTGATTTCTTCACGGGTAACCGGGAAATAAAGGGTAAAGGTTGTTCCTTTGCCCTCTGTACTGCGGACGTCAATGTAGCCATTGTGATCTTTTACCGTTCCCCAGACGACGGCCAGTCCGAGCCCCGTACCGCTTTTTCCCATAACTTTTTTCGTATAAAAAGGTTCGAATATTTTTCCCAGGTCGTGCGTGGGTATTCCTTTGCCCGTATCGGAAACGGTCAAAACTACGTAGTCACCCTCCTGCATGGTATCATAACCATGAACCGGCGTGTCCAGATAGCGGTTTTCCGTTTTAATGGATATTTCCCCGTGTTTTGATATGGCCTCGGCCGCGTTGAATACCAGATTGGCGATAGTTTTACTCAGATGGATTGGCGAGCCTTTGATTTTCAGGAGGTTTGTCGCCAAGTCAATATGCACATTGACTTTTTTGTGCTCCAGCCTCAACTTTTCATATTCAGGTGTTCGAAGATAATCGGCAACGATGCCGTTTAAATCGATAACCTGCGAAACAGCCACACCTCTTCTCGCCAGAGTTAAAAGATCCTGAATTATCGCGCTTCCCCGCAATCCGGCCTGCAGGATGTTATCGGCGTATCCTTTAAAGGAGCTGTCCCGGGGAAGCGAATCCCGCAAAAGCTCGGAATATCCAACGAGTATTCCCAGGATGTTATTGAGATCATGAGCTACTCCTCCGGCCAGCCTTCCCAAGCCTTCCATTTTTTCCGCACGGTTTAAACGCTCCGCCAGATTCTGCTTCTCCTCCTCCGCCAGCTTGCTGTCCGTTATATCCTCGGAGATGCCCATGAGGTAAGCCGGTTCTCCGGTTGCGTCCATGATCGGTACTTTCTTTGTATGCAGTATGCGCACTCCCTTATTGCGGGTCTGGATCGGTTCCTCCGGAATATCCACAATTTCTTTCTCGCGCAGGGTATTTTGGTCTTTATCCGTAAAAAATTCCGCCTGATCCCGGGGGAAGAAATCAAAATCATTCTTTCCCAGGAGGTCGTCTCGGGAATAACCGAGCAGTTCCTCTCCCGCCCGGTTGAAACGGATGAACCGGAGATCCCGGGCGTCCTTGACAAAGATCATGTCGGGAATGTTCTCAATGATCGAGTCCAGAAAAACGTTCAGCCTTTGCAGTTCCTCTCCGGCCTGTTTGCGGGCTGTGATATTACGAATAAAACCGCCTACACCGACTTTATTGTCTCCCAGTTCCACGGGAAATTTCAGTGTTTCGTATACCTGATCGCCGATGGTTTCTTCGGAAATAACGGTTGACCGGCTTTTCCGGGCTTTTGTATCCGTTTCGCGGCATTTTTCTGCGGCGGTCTGCGGCATCAGTTCCCAGTCGGTTTTCCCGATTATCTCCCCTTCCGGTTTGCCGAAAAATGAAGCCAGAGCTTGATTGACGGCAATATTGCGCAGGCATTCGTCCTTCAGAAACACCATATCCGACGAGGCATTGATGAAGGTGCGATAAAGTTTTTCGCTTTCCTGCAGGGCCTGCTCGGCCTGCTTGCGGGTGGTAATGTCGCGGGAATTCATTACCACCGCCGTAGCTTCGCCTTTTTCATCCCTCAGCGCGTCCACCGTAGTTTCCAGCCAAACATAACGGCCGTCGGCATGCTTTACCCGGTACTCGATCCGGACGGGTTGATTGGCGGCGATTCCGTCGATGACCGTGCCGATGACTCTTTCCACATCATCGGGATGAACAATGTCGAACCCCGCCCTGCCGAAACGTTCCTCGGTTTTGTAGCCCAGTCCCCGGAAGTGAGAAGGGCTGACATATATGTTGTTGCCCTGCATATCGGCAACCCTGATCATGTCCGACATGTTTTCGGTGAGGAGGCACAGAATTTCATCTCTTTTTACCAGAGTTTCCTCCAGGCGTTTGCGTTCGGTTACATCCTGAACAATACCGAAAACAATGTTTTTCTGTTTGTCATATTCGGCTACGGAATGAATATCGACAATATCACCCGTGTCGGGGCGTTTTATCTTGAATTCGACATTATAGGCGCAGCAGCCTGATATAAGATCGGTAAGTGCCCGGTCGAGCAGAGGCCGGTATTCCGGCAGCGGGATCTTTTGTATTTCCGGGATCGTCCAGTCTCCTTCCGGAAGGCCGTAAATCCGGCGCGTTCCTTCCGATGCCAGAACTTTTTTTGAATTCAGGTCGAATTCCCAGTGACCGGACCGGGAAATGCTCTCGGCCCGGGACAGGCGCTCTTTGCTGGTCCGTAGTTCGTCTTCCGTTTTTTTACGAGCCGTGATTTCGGTGATCATGGCGCACAGACCATGGATGGTGCCTTTATTGTCACAAACAGGGAATTTTATGGAAATAAAATATCTTTTGCCGGATGCGTCTTCGAGAATCTCCTCCTTTTCCCAGGTTGTACCGGATTTCATTACTTCCAGATCATTTTGGCGGAATTGTTTACCTATCAGTCCGGGGAATAGCTCTATATCCGTTCTGCCTAAGGTATCTTCCCGTTTCAAGCCGGTGACATCTTCCCATTTTTGATTAACAAACTCGTAGCGTCCTTTCTGGTCCTTGATGCAGATCAGAGCGCCGCTGTGTTCAATCAGGTCGTAAAGAAATGCACGGCTTTTGCGCAATTCCTCATCCGCGTTCCTGCGTTCCGTAATGTCTGTGACAATGCCTTCCAGGAAAACCGGTTTTCCTGCCGCATCCCGGATTAAAACATTTTTCTGCTGCATTAAGCGGGTGTTGCCGGCCCGATCAGTGATCTTGAATTCATAGAACGGTTCTACCTGACCGGAGAGGATCCGTTCCCATTCCTGCTTAAAGAAGGGGATGAAATCAGGATGGATGACCTTGCGCATATATAAAGGATGAGCCATGATTTCTTCCGGTGAATAACCGGTAACCTGCAGCGCTCCCTGGCTGACATATTCATAACGTCCGTCAGGTATGGACAGGCGGAAGATCATGTTGGGGAATTCATTCAACAGCCGGTGGTATTGTTGAACCTTGCTTTCCAGCGCGGCATATTTTTGCCGTTCCCGGGAGAGCTCATCCAGTAGTTGTTCTTTTGTTTTTCCGGGATCGATCATTTTGGAAGGACCTTTAATATAATAATATTGTAATCAACCAAAAGACGGTAAGTGCAGAAGTCACCGCCGGATAGAAGTTTTGTCCAATCCGGATTAGTTTATTGCCGGGACTATAAAAACAAATACTCGTCTTTTATATTCTTTTCCCGGGTTACTTTATTCGTCAGGGTGCCGATTTTTTCAATTTCCACACTGACCATATCGCCTTCCTGCAAAAACAGCGGCGGCCGACGGGTAAAACCGACACCCTCCGGTGTGCCCGTCAGGATGACCGTTCCCGGCGGGAGTGTCAGGGACATGCTCAGATTGCTCACAATCTCACGGATAGGGAAAATCATTTGTGCTGTTGTGGAATCCTGGAGGGCGCGGCCGTTGAGCAGGGTTTTGATTTTCAGATTATCCGGATCGGCAATCTCGTCTTTAGTGACGATCCATGGTCCCAGGGGACAGAATGTGTCGAAGCTTTTCCCCCTGGCCCATTGTTTCTTTTGCTTGTCAATCTGCCAGTCTCTGGCGCTCACGTCGTTGGCGCAGGTGTAACCAAAAATGTAATCCATTACCTCGGAAGGAGTGATGTTTTTTGCTTTTCTGCCGATAATGACGGCGAGTTCCGCTTCATAATCAACATGATTCGGCCCGGCCTCAGGCAGGGCAATCGGCCATTCGTGACCAATGATGCTGGTTGTTGCCTTGATAAACAATATCGGTTGGTCGGGATAGGACAAGCCCGTTTCGTCGCCGTGCTCTTTATAATTGATTCCCAAAGCCAGGATATTTACCGGCACAACCGGTGCGAGCAACTTTGCTACCGGCAGTTCCTGGTCTGTGATTTTATAGTTCCCGAAAATATCGCCTTCAATCAGTCTTGCCCGGGCGGGTGTTTCCTGATTAAATGCGCCGTATAAAATCCTTTTATCTCCTGCCAAAAAACGTATTATTCTCATCTTCTTTTCACTCCATGTGTTCCAGGTGCGATTGGACGGGCTGTTTTCCCAAAAGCACCATGCCGAAATGTTCGTATTTTTCACCGGTTTTTTCATCCATATCATGCCAGCGTGCCAGAAATTCGCGATCCCGCAGCCAGGTGCGCCGGATGGATGCCGGATCCTCAAAGAGCAAGACATCTTTATTAAGACCAATGACTATGGCGTAATGGCCGTCGTTCCAGTCACGTCGCCAGTCGTCAAGGGTCATGTAGCGGTCCGCCCAGGCCTGCAAAAGAACGATCACCGGCGTGCCCGCATCGACATACTGTTTTACCTGATTGAGCGACCACTGGGTGCCGTATTTAACTTCAAAACCGTAACGCCGGGCAACGGCAATCATCGCCTGCGGAGAGGTGCCTTCCTCCGATGTACCCAAAGCCGTCATTAATTCGTCTCCCCGGATATCTACGTTATAATAATGCATTACCGTCAGCAGTGCCTGTGCACCGCAGTCATAATCATAAGTCTGTCTTCCGCCGTGCAGGTCGATCATGGACGGTCTTTGCGATTCCTGGAGTGATTGCATTGTCTGGGCGAGAGCTTCGGCAAAGGCCCGCCGCAGCCTGTTGATCCGGGTGACGTTTACCGTTCCGTTTTCATTTTGAAAAAGACGTTCATTGGTTTCCTGGATGAAAGCGGGAGCACGGGCGCCGGTTTTTTTTAACGCATTTACCGAATGGGCGGCGCAGACATGACCGTGTACCTTGATAAATTCCGAAGCGTTGACGGTTATAAGCACTTCCGGCAGGCGCTTGCGGAGTTCGGCAGCATAGGTTTCTACAATGATATCCGGACAATAATAGAGTGGCTTTTCGTCGCGCGCGGACTGCTGGAAGTTCATCAGGTCAATCTGGTTTCCGGCAACGCCGCGGGTGGTGATTGTCGAATGGCCGTCCAGAATTAGTTCCACCCCGGAAGAAATGTTTTCTTCAATGCTGCGGTGAAAAGGTTTGAGATATTTTTCCGCCCAGGCCGTCCTCATGGAATTTGATGGTTCGCAGCCGCTTCGGTAAACCGGATGGCCGAAAACATCCACAAGAGGCACGCATTCATCTATCTCGAGCGGGTCGCGATTGGCTTCGAGCAATATACTGCAATAGGGGAAGATGATCTGTCTGTTGCCCAGGATGTCGCGGAAATCATAAAGCCATTGAGTATGCCAGTCGACATTTTTAAGCAGAACGGGAAATTCATCGGAAAGATCGTCGAGCGAAATTTCCGGGGGAACGGCGACGCCGCTGTGTGGTACAACAACCAGAACATCCGATCCCGTCATAATTTTCACCTTTAAATTATTAACCGTTTTCTTCTGTGCCGGTCAGTTCATTTCCGCCAGAAAATTTTCCAGAGTCATAACCTGCAGAAGCGGAAGAAGAGGGTTCTTGCGGTAAATATTGAGGCAGTTTTCATGTATCTCGCGGCTGAAGCTGGCGCAGCAATCTTCAATAATAATTACACGAAAATCGTTGGACAGGGCATCAAAAGCCGACGACAAAACACACCAGTGGGTGGCGATACCGCAAAGGATGACCGTGTCGACTCCGTAAAGCCGGAGCGTCTGGTCGAGATCAGTCTTATAAAAGGCGCTGAAGCGCCGCTTGGGCGAGTAAATGTCCGTTTCCACCTGGGTCAGCAAAGCGGTTACTTCAGCACCTTTTGTTCCCCGGATGGAGTGGTTTTTCATTTTACCCTGGAAGATGAAATCTCCCGGCAGAAAGCTGTCCATGGAAAAGATTACGGGAATGGAGTGTCTCCGGGCAAAGTCAGTCAAGCGGTTGACGGCAGGTACGATGGCTCTGCCCGGTTCTTTGATGGGCATGGAGGAAGTGCTTTCCAAAGTATCTTTGAGCATATCGACGATTACAACGGCCGGTTTCATGAGATTCTCCTTATGATCTGTAGTTAACGGTTGCCGGAGGTGAATATAAAATTGCCGGTCGCAGATGTCAATTAAATAATAATTGTTCAGCGGACGACGGGGGCATGCGGGTCCTGCATCCATTCCTGCATGGCGCCGTCATATAGGCGGACATTGGTATAACCCAGCATTTCCGCAAGAAGATATGACCAGATCGGACAACATTGTCCGGTATCGCAATACGTAATGATTTCTTTGGACCGGTCTTTTCCGGTAACCGCTTCGACGATTGCAGTCAGTTCTTCTTTTGTTTTGAATGTTTTGTCATTATTGAAGGCGCAGGAAGTCGGCAAATTAAAAGCACCGGGGATATGTCCCGTTCTGGGGATGCAATCCAGTTTTTTTTGACCGGAAAAAAATTCCGGTTCGCGGACATCAAGAAGCAAAATACTGCCCAGACGGTTTTGTATATCAGCCTTGCCGGCGAATTTTGTCTTTGTGAACTTTCCCTGAAAAAGCCTTGCTTTGTTGCGGACGACCATATTCGACAGCGGTCTCTTCTCTTCAATCCATTTGTTCATGCCGCCGTCCAGAAGGGCGACATTCTCAATGCCCGCGTATTGCAGCGTACAGGCTACCCGGGCGCTTTGATAACTTAAACGCGGAGTATCCATTCGGCCTGTGACCACAATCCAGGAGTCAAAACCGATACCCATATAGCCGATTGTGTCGTTGAGATCATCTTCATCCGGTATTTCCGAAAAAAGACCGTCTTTCTGATATGTCCAGGCACCGTAAAAACAATTGACTGCACCGGGAATGTGGCCTTCCCGATAGTCCTCCACGCGACGGACATCGAGAACGATCAGTTTGGGATTATTAAGATTGGCAGCGAGCCATTTGGTGGATACGATCGGATCAATATTACGAGATTCACCGATAACAGGCAGTAGAATTACCGATACAATCAGCGGGAGGAGCTTAAAAAAAACGTTGGCTTTCATGTTGCAACCTCCTTTTCTCAAAAACCTATTATTTCCGCACCGTAAATAAATTACAGTACGCTGATACGATCGATTTACAAGCGTATAAATGCCGCCGGTCTTACCGATTATGGGGAGGTTCCACTATCCCGAAGCGGAAAATCCCTCATAAAGAAATTCATCAGTCTTCATGGCAGCCGTGTTCGTGCTGAGAACAGGAAAAACCGGAATCAATAAGTTTGCCGGTAAGCCAGCTTTCAGCGACCTCTTTTACATTGCCGGAACAACCGCGTAAAACCTGAATGCCGTTTGCGGCCAGAACGTTTACTGCTCCCTGTCCCATATTTCCGGCGAGCATGTGAGTTACACCCATTTGCGCCAGTATCGAAGCAATGTTCGATTTGCAGCCGCAGCCGGCGGGCGGTGTGATGTTTTCTTCTGCCAGTATCTTATTTTCGTTGCCGATCGTGAATACGGTAAAATATTCACAGTGGCCGAAATGTTCGTCCACTTTGTTTTGGTAGGATGGTAAGGCGATCTTCATAAATTTCTCCTTTTAATGATAGTCTTTATTTCTATGCCTGCTTTTTGCAATGCGGGCAAATGGTAATATCGTGAGCATTCTGCTCAAGGTTAAAAATCTTGCGGCATTTACGGCATGTTGACTGCTTGATCTTCCGTAAGGAAATTTCACCGCCTTCGATTTTTAACGCTTTTCCGTTAATCAGAACGTCGGCAATCTTCATATGGGCGGATGTAATTATTCTGCCGAATGTCTGACGTGATATACCCATCAGAGAAGCCGCCGCCTCCTGGTAAAGTCCTTTAAAATCAGCAAGTCTTACAGCTTCGAATTCATCGAGCGTTAAAACTATTTCCGTAAGCAGAGATGACGGAATGCCTTTTGGTTTAAAATAGTTTTTATCCGGCACATTGGCAATGCAGCGGCAATATTTCGGTCTGGCCATAATTTCCTCTTCCGGAATTCATTATAAGCATATGCCCATAATCTGTCAAGGTCAATTTGAATTTACGGAAAGAATACTTCCTGTTTGCCAAAATTGTTGATAAATAGTATATAAAAAACAAGGAGAATAATTATGGAAATAATGGAAGCGATCAACAAAAGAAAAAGCATCCGGGGATTCAAATCCGATAGTGTTCCCCGGGATATTTTAACTAAGATTATGGAAGCGGCCTGTCAGGCGCCATCGGCGATGAATACGCAACCTTGGGAATTTATTGTGGTAACCGGCGATGTTTTGAATAAACTGAGGCTTGCGATTGTCGATAAATTAAATAAAAAGGAACCGGTCGATCATGATCATGCAATAGTCAGCTGGTCGGAGGGCAGTATATATCGGGACCGCCAGGTGGGTCTTGCCAAAAAAATTTTTGAACTTATGGATATTCCACGGGGAGATAAGCAAAAAAGAGCGGCCTGGCTGGAAAGAGGGTTCCGGTTTTTTGATGCCCCGGTAGCCATTTTTCTTCTTACGGACAAGGAACTCAGCGATGTAGGTCCGCTGCTTGACCTGGGGGCGGCCATGCAGAATATTTGTCTGGCCGCACTTGGCTTCGGTCTCGGTACCTGTATTGAAGATCAGGGGGTATTGTATTCTAAAGTACTGAGAGAAATTCTGGAGATACCGGAAAATAAAAAGATCATCATTGCCATTGCCTTAGGTTTTCCGGACTGGAACTTCCCGGCCAATGCCTTAGTGAGCGGACGGGAGCCTCTGGAGACAAACACCCGCTGGATCGGCTTTTAAATGCCGTTACCGTATATTTTTACTTCTTCTTCGTGATGCAGTACCCTGAGGCCGCCTTCGGCGAGCGCCAGCATTTCGTCCTCGCCGGGGGAGACGAACAAAGGGGCAAGAAAGCGGACCCTTTCACGGATCCGGCAAGTAAGTGTTTCGGAGTGTGCAAGACCGCCGGTTAAAATTATTCCGTCTATCCTGCCTTGCAGAACAGCTGCCATAGCGCCGATTTCTTTGGCGATCTGATAGGCCATTGCTTCATAAATCAGTTTTGCTTTTTCATTTCCGGCGGCGATCATGGTTTCCACCCGGCGGGCATCTGTTGTGTCTAAATAGGCGGCCAGGCCGCCCCGGCCCACCAATCGTTCCTGAATTTGTTTTTTATCCGCCTTTTCCGAAAAGATGAGATCAACAAGACTCATTGTGGGAAGAGCGCCGGCGCGCTCAGGAGTGAAGGGACCTTCGGCAAGCCCATGGGTGCAGTCGATGACCCGCCCGTGCCTGTGAGCTCCGACGGTTATGCCCCCTCCCAGATGGGCCACAACAATGTTGATTTCCTCATATTTTTTTCCGCAGGCGGCGGCATATTTTCTTGCAGCCATTTTCTGATTGAGTGCATGAAAAGCGCTTTTGCGCTCAATTTCAGGAATCCCGGAAATTCGGGCCAGCGGTTCAAATTCATCCGTGCTCGGAGGATCGATGACAATGGCAGGCATGCCGAATTCCTGCGAGAAATCAAAGGCCATGGCCGGGCCCAGCGCCGAAGGATGCTTCCCGTATGTTCCGGCCAGCAGGTCGCGGCACATGATTTCATCTATCTTATAGGCACCGGCAGGCGAGGGTTTGCCCATACCGCCGCGGCTGACGATCATATTCACTTCCGGCAGCTTGATTCCATTATTACTCAGGAATTTCAGAATGCCTTCCCGGCGCAGCGGCAGTTGCTCCGCAAGCGAGGGAAAAGCGGCCAGTTCTCCTGTGCTGTAATGAATATTTTCCGAGGCAACAGGGTTTCTCCCCCGGAAGCAGGAGACCTTGGTTGAGGTGGAACCGACGTTGATGATGAGCAGAAGATATTCTTCAGCCATGATTTTTCCCTTTCCGGCACATAAGGCAGGCCAATGCTATTTCCACCGCTTTATCATCTGCGGAGATAAAGGGAAGATTGATGATCACGGGAGAAGATGTGCCCAGAACAACGCCTGCGGAGCGCATTTTACCGAAGAAAGCCAGGGATTCGGCAAAAAGATAACCGGTATCAATTTCGGGAACTACATAAATGTCGACATCTCCCGTAACTATGCTGTGCAGGCCTTTGCGCTCGGCCGCCGCCCGGCTGACTGCGCAGTCAATGTCCAAAGGACCCTCCACGGTTGCCTTTCCGAATTGCCCGCGGTCCGACATTTTGGAGAGGATCGCCGCATCAAGGGTTGAAGCAATGGCGGGATTGACCTGCTCAATCGCGGCGAGTACGGCCACTTTGGGTGCCTCCATTCCTAATGTACGGGCGAGGTTAAGAGCATTTTCCAGGATTCCCTGTTTTTCGGCAACATGCGGGAAGTTGTTGCAAAAAGTATCCGTCACCAGCATCAGTTTATCCTTTGAGAAATGTTGAAAAAGAGAAACATAGCTTATCGTCCGGCTTGTTTTGAGACCGGTACTTTTATCCTGCAGGGTGTCGAGCAATACCTGCGGATTAATGCCTCCCTGCATCAGAATATCCGTCTCGCCTTTCTTCAGTTGTTCTATTGCGAGATTCAACGCATCTTGCGGATCGTCTGCGGAAATAATCTCAGCTCCTGCCGGGAAGAGAGGTGATTTGCCCGCTATGGCTTTCAGGGATTTGGTTTCACCGATGAAGCGGGGGATAACCAAGCCTGATGCCGCCGCCCGCGAGAGGACGTCGATATCCTCTCTGGCCGGAGAAGGTATGACAATTCTCCTTGCACCGCTGTGTTTGGCCGCTTTCAGAATATCATTAAATGAGTTCATTATCATTTTTGCACCTTCTTTTTCCTTTCCATGTGGTCGGCCAGAACGACGCCCATGGAAATCTGCTCTACCAGATTGTGGCTTTTGTCGGAACGGGAAGGTATACAGACCGGCCCCCGGGATGTAGCGACCAGTGAACTGCGTTTGACGTTGAGAAAAAAATCAAGCTTGCAGATAATGTTGCCCGTATCAAGACAGGGGACGATCAGAATATGGGGAACACAATCTTTTCTAACGTTCTTTTCATCTCCGGTGCGTTTTTTCCCAGCGAGAAAGATTTCCGTAAAAGAGGTAGCAGGGACAATTTCGCAATCGCCGAATTTTCCTTCATCCGCTTCAATTTTCAGGGCTTCATAATCCCGGTACGAGGCCATTGTGCCGCCCACTTCCCTCTGACCGGAAAGTACTGCTATTTTTGGTCGGGTATATCCCAGAAGATGAAAAACAAAAACTGCGTTTTGAATGATTTCTTTTTTGGCTTTCATATTTGGTTTGATGCTGACTCCCGTATCGGTGAAGGCGATGAGGTGGTCGATGCCCGGTACCTCCCAAAGAGATACTACGCTTACCGTCATGCCGGAATTGGCCTTTGCCTCCTCGCGAATAATAGAGCGGTAAATGTATGAGGTGGGAATTTGACCCTTGCCGGCGATGGGTGTTTCTCCGGAAAAAAGCATCCGGATGCCCAGATCGGAAATGCTCTGCTTATCTTCTTCGGAAATTTTCCGGAAAGAGCCGATATTGAAATCGACCTTTTGCGCCGCTTCGGCAATTCTCTTTTTGTCGCCGGCAAGGATTGGTTCTATGTAGCCCAGTTCATGGCTTTTCTTGATGGCCATCATGAAATCGTTGTCTTCCGGTGCGAGGACAACCATTTTTTTGGGACCTTTTTCCCTGGCGAGTTTGGCAAAGTCACCAAGTTTTCTGATCATTGTCATTTTTTTTCTCCTGCTCCAACGGCATTATTCTTCTCCTCGCTCCGGAGTTCCCTGTCCCGGCGATTATTCCTGATAAAAAAGGCGTTTTTACCTTTGGGGATAGCGGATAAAGCATCTTCCGGTGCGTCCGTAGTTTTTATTTTTCTTTTTCAAACTGTGTTTTGGCGGCGCCGCAGACCGGGCATACCCAGGAATCGGGAATATCTTCAAACCTTGTACCCGGAGCAATACCGCCGTCAGGATCGCCTTTGGCGGGATCATAAACATAGCCGCAAATTGTACAGACATAACGCGCAGCGGGAGCAGTGGACCCGGTATTCTTCTCTTCCCCGATATAGGTGGGAGCGGTTTTGGGCGCCTTTCCGCCCTTCACCTTGTGATAATAGTCATAGGTCATTGGTTTGGCTTCGCCGGTTATATCGGCATCAACGACACGCCCGATAAAAATCGTATGGGTGCCGCAATCCATCTCCTGTATTACTTCCGTTTCCAGGTAGCCTATGGAATAGTCGATGACTATCGGTACTCCCATTGTGCCTTGCCTGGTTTTTACATTTGTGAGTTTATTGACGTCACGGCCGCTTTTGAATCCGAAAAGACCGATGAAAGTCATCGGTGCCTCCTGCGAGAGAATGGAAACGGTGAATCGGCGGCTCAATTTAATCAGCTCATGCGTAAAATTTTGTTTATTTATGCTGATGGCGACCGTTGCCGGTTCCGATGTTACCTGAAACAGCGTATTACCGATTTGTCCATTTCCTTTGCCCTCCTGCCCGGAGGTAATTATGTAAAGACCGTAACTTATTTTATGTAATGCCGCTTTGTTCATCTTTTTCTCCTTAATCGGGTATTGGATTTTATTTTTATACCGCAAAATGGTTTCCCGTTCCATGAAATATTGTGCAGACAATGGAATTTATGTCCTGGTCGGCGGGTTCTTTTCTTTTGACAAAACCATGTTTATCTTATAGTCCATTGCCGGTAAGAAGAAATACCGACTATACAATTCAATAGTTGACTAACAGGTTTCACGCCGGAGATCATGACACTATCTGTTTCTCATTATAATGATTACAGTAGGCATCCCTAAAGAAGGAGAAAAAGCAAAATGATGAATTATCAGGAATTTATGGCCAGAGACCATTTTAATCTGGAAGAGATTTTGGGGATGGCATACGGGACGATGATCTCCGATCCTCCGGAGCACTTTGACGCGAGACTTCCGGCTCCTCCTTTTTTAATGGTGGACAGAGTACTGAAAATGGAAAGTAACGGGAGCCGCGGAAAAATAATTGCGGAGCAGGATATTCGCATTGATGCCTGGTATTTCCAGTGTCATATGCCGGGCGATCCGGTACAGCCGGGATGTCTTTGTGTTGATGCCGTCTGGCAGTTACTTGGTTTTTATTGTCTGTGGCGGGGAGCCCTGGGATCGGGACGTGCTTTGGGTTGCGGGGAAATTGCCTTCAACGGCCAGATCCGTCCTTTTAACAAGTGTGTTCGCTACGAAATCAATGTGCGGCGTTATTCCTGCCTGAAAGATTCCGGATCATCAATAGTTACCGGTGACGGTAAAATATTTGTTGACGATGAGATGATTGCCTTTGTTGCGCAGGCCAAAACCGGAATATTCCGTGATATTGCTTACCGGGATTATCCCGTAAGATCGAAGAATTCCGTAGGCGGAATAATGGCAAGATGATTTATCAGGGAAACTTTGCTGCTGTTTTTAAACGGAGTATTATCCGGGTGTCTTTACGGAAATTCTTCTTGAAAATAAATCTGACTTGAAGCTATCATCAAAAACATTTTTACAATTAAGATAAAACATGGGAGTTAATTTGAGTTTATTAAAAAAAACGGCCCATTATTTTGCCCGGAAGGAATTCTGCCGGAAAGCAATTGACGAGCATGCCGACCTTAGCGTTTTTAAAAAGAAACCTTCTTTCCGCATCGCTATCGGGCTTATTTTAATCGCCTTCAGTTATGCAATCGGCCTGCCGGCGGCAATTATTCTGAGTGTATTTGCGGTTTCCCAGGGCAATACAATGATGGCCGCTGTTGCGGCTCCGCTCTTGTACGGCTTATCCTGGCTGATTTTTATGGTCGGTTTGTACCTTGCAGGTCCGGAATATGGTAAGGCTTTGGGTCGTTTTACGGCGAGGATTATTCTGGAAAAAATACTCGGTGCCGAGGCAAAAGTGCGCTCTCCTGCATCCCCTGAGGGATCGGAAAGTGACGAGCGGAAACACTGAAGTACATACATAGATAAAAACGAGGTGTTAAATGACTCAACTTGATGAATTAACCGCTGAACTTAAAGTAAAAATTATTAAGACTCTGGGTTTAATGGATGTTAAACCCGCAGACATTAAGGATGAAGCCCGGCTTGTCGGTGGGGATACCGGCATTGATTCCATTGATGTGCTGGAGCTGGTAATGATGATTGAAAAAGACTATGGTGTCAAAATCGAAAGCAAGGAATTGGGCGCCAAAGTTTTTGCGTCTGTGCGGGCGCTTGCCGCATACATTTCGGAAAACCGGAAGCAAAAGGCATAATAGTCCGCCTGAGCAATGACGATTTTCTCATTATTTTCACTTACAGGCTGCTTCTATGAAAGTATTGCTGATATCGGCAAACGCCCTGAAAGTGCCTTACCCCGTCTATCCTCTGGGGCTCGATTATGTCGCGGGCGCTCTCGGTTCCGGCTATAATGTAAAAACAGTGGATGTGAATGATTTTGCTTCACCGGCGGGGCTTACCGAAGCCATCAGGGATTTTTCTCCTGATTTTGCCGGAGTATCAATCCGCAATATCGACAATACGGATACAATTAACAGCAGGGATTTTCTCGGCGAATATCAAAACCTGGTCCACCGGATCAGGGAAAATTCGCGAGCTCTGGTCATTCTCGGCGGCAGTGGTTTTACAATCTTTCCCCGGGAATTCATGCGGGCGCTTGATGCCGATTACGGTATTGTCGGTGAAGGCGAAAAGTTGCCGCTTCTTTTGCAGGCACTGGAAAATAATGGAAACGTGCAATCTCTGCCCGGGATCATCACCAAAGAAACAACCGATATTATTTACGAACCGTGGGGAAAGGAAATTAAGCGGTGTTTCTCCCCGGAAAGTTCCCCGGTAAAATTTTATCTGGCCAGAGGCGGAATGCTTAACCTGCAGACGAAGCGGGGGTGTCCTTTCCGCTGCAGTTACTGCACTTATCCGCATATTGAAGGACGCCGGATGCGTTTTTTTCCGCCGCGGGAAGTAGCCCGGGAGGCACGAAAATTACAGGATGCCGGAGCTGGATATATTTTTATTACTGATTCCGCATTTAATGCCGACTACGATCACAGCCTGGAGGTGGCGCAATCTTTCCTTGAGGCCGGTATTTCGATACCCTGGGGTGGCTTTTTTGCTCCGACGGTGCCGCCCGGCGGATATTATAAAAAACTTGCCCTCGCAGGGCTCAGCCATGTGGAATTCGGGACTGAATCGCTCTCAGCTGCAATACTGAAAAATCTGCAAAAACCTTTCGCCGCGGAAGATGTCTTTGCGGCTCACGATCAGGCACTGGCGGCAGGTATTCATATTGCCCATTATTTCCTTTTCGGCGGACCCGGTGAAAGCGCTGCCACTCTCCGGGAAACATTGGATAATGTAGAAAAAATTTCCCGATCGGTTTTTTTCTTTTTTTGCGGTATTCGTATTTATCCCCACACTGCTCTGTATGAAATTGCACTGAGGGAAGGCCAGATCACTGCCCGGCAAAATCTTTTACAGCCGGTATTTTACCGGTCGCCGGCTATAACGGACAGGGAAATAATGCAGAAGGTGGAAAGTAGTGCCGCCGGTCGTTTCAACTGGATAATCGGAGCCGGTGAAAATAAGGCATTGAAAGTTCTTCCCAAGCTTTATGAGCGGGGATTTACGGGACCCTTGTGGGAACATTTGATTTCCTAGCAGATTTGCTAAGGCTTATGTGTTGTCGGTTACTTTAAGCTAAGGATTATTATTGAAAAACGGGGAAAAAATCGTTTATCCGGCGCATATTGCCGGGATAATTTTTCTGGCCGCGGCCGCGCTGCTTTTTTTTATACAACCGCTCGCTGCGGGGATTATTGCCTTTTTATATATTTTGCTTTGTTTTGCCGCTTCTTTTTTCCCGGCAACAAGCTTTTTTGGTCCGGTGGTGAGCCGCGGCAATACCGGGGAAAACCTGGTTGCTCTCACTTTTGATGATGGTCCGTCAGATCCCTTGACCAGGCAAATTCTTGACCTGCTCGATAAATATAAGGTACCGGCCACTTTTTTCGTCACAGGTGCCAATGCCGTCAAATATCCGGAAATAATTAAGGAAATAATTTACCGGGGGCATGATATAGGCAATCACTCTTTTCATCATGATCCGTTTTTGATGCTGAAAAGTTCACGGGTGATTTTTGAAGAAATTATTACCGCCCGGGAAGTACTAAGAAAAATGGGAGTGGAGACACCGGCTTTCCGGCCGCCCGTGGGCATAGTTAATCCCAAACTGGCTCCGCTTCTCCTGGAATTAAAAATGTACTGTATAACCTTCAGCTGCCGGGCGTTTGATGCCGGAAACCGCCGGGTGAAAGGTATCGGCCGGAAAATCCTGAAAAAAATAGCATGTGACGACATAGTTTTGCTGCACGATGCCATGCCGCCCTGGCAAAGCGATGAGGCCGTTTTACTCCGAGAGATAGAGGATCTGCTTTGCGGACTTACCTCCCGCGGGCTGAAGGTGACGCCGCTTTCCCGTTTAATCGGCAGAAGCGTAATGAATAAAGGAACTAAACTTAAAAAGTAAATTAATTCTTGACGTTATAAAAAAATTTTGCTTGAAAAAACATTTGGTGGTAAGAAATTAAATTCTTTAACGATAATCATATTCCGGCTGTAAAAAAGGTGGTTTGTGGAAGATCAATGGCAATTGCTGACGGATGTGAAGACAGTAGAGCCCAACAGTATCGAGGCGCATGCATTTGTGCCCGTTTCTTCTCTGTGGTTTCGGGTCACTTCCCCGGAGAGCCGATTTTGCCTGGAATGGCCCTGGTTCACGTTGTCTGGCAGGCTATTGTCCGGGAAGCAGGAAAAAGAGCCGAAGAAATCACTCTCACTAAATTGAAAAGGGTGCGATTTACCCAGCCGGTGCGTCCGGGAGACCATATAGCGGTGCTGATAACAGTCATTGAAGAAGGCAGTGAATCTACATATTCGTTTAAAGTTGTCAGTGGAGAAAATGTTATTTGCAGCGGAGGAATTGCTGCTAAAAAGATAAATAAATGAAAAAGGAGGAACATGATGCCTACAAGCAAGAATAGAAAAGGCATTATAAAGCATGTTGCCTCGATAATTATCGAGGAACTTAAACTGGAAAATATAACCGCGGAAACATTCAATCCCGACTTGGATTTGGTTGATGAACTGGGTATCGACAGCATGGATCTGGCGACAATCGCCCTGGTTTTACAGGATGAATATAAGATTACGATTGATGAGGACGATTATCCCAAATTGAAGACGGTTTCTCTGATTGCCGAATATATTGAGGGAAAACTTGCGGCAAAAAATTAATTAATGGTTGTTTATGACTATAAGCAATAAAATATTTTCTGCAGAAGACAGACCGAAATTTTCCGAGCTTTTAGCCTGTCCCGAAATTCGGCAGCGCTGGGAAAAAGTCCGCAAGTATTTTTTCCTGCGTGAATCCACTTACGATATGAGTAACCGCTGCAATCTCCGTTGTGACGGTTGCTATTATTATGAAGGTGCAAAGCAGTTTGCCGCGGAAAACAATGATGCCGCAGCCTGGTGTAAACTTATGAAATCCGAGGCCGCGCGCGGCATCACGTATGTAGTACTGGCCGGAGCAGAGCCGTCGCTCGTGCCGGAGCTTCTGGAGGTCTGTTTTCAGGAAATGGCGCTGGGCAGTATTGCCACCAACGGTTTCCAAAAAATACCCGAAGCCGTCGGTTATAAAATTCACATTTCCGTCTGGGGGAGTGATGAAACCAGCCTGCGTGTGCGCAAAGCAAAAAATCTGCTGCAGAAACAGATTGTCAATTACAAAAACGATCCGCGGGCGGTTTTTGTCTACACTTTTACGCGGGAGAATATCAATGAAGTTTATTCGGTTGCCCGGGATCTGGCGGCGGAAAATTGTAAATTGACCTTCAATGTTTTTTCGTCACCGGTCGGTTACTCAGGTTCTTTACGTCACACGGAGGAATCGTTGCAACAGACAAGAAAGGCAATGATCGATCTTCTCGGCAAGTATCCGCAAAATGTTCTTTTTTCGGTTTATAATGCCGTGGCGCACACTGATAAAAAGGGATTGCACGATCTTTACTCCTGTTCTTATCCCCGTATGAACCGTTCGCAGGACATCGGCCTGGGGCGTTCATTCCGCCAGTACAGAACTGATTTGAGCTGGGACAGGGATGTCGCCTGTTGTGTGCCGGATACGGATTGCGCCGATTGCCGGCATTATGCCGCAGGGTCGGCGGTTGTTACCGCCCGGCTGTACCGGCATGTAGGCAGCCCGGCTATTTTCAAATCATGGCTGGATTATGTGGATACCTATCTTGCGGTTTGGGTCATGGGTTATGAAAAAGGAGAAAATCTCTGTGCTGAACAGGTTGATCCGCCCGCAGCGGCGGGCAGGACAAACTGAGAGCGGATACCGAAAGAGGTGAGAGGGAATATTAATGCAGACTGTAAGTTCATTGCTCAATAAAGAATGGTATGAGCGTTATAAGCGCATCGCCAGTCTTAATATCCGCAGTTCCATATATGATGTCACCAATAGATGTAATTTGCGTTGCAAGGGATGTTTTTTCTTTTCTTCCGGTGAACACGAGGCAGCCCGGGAAGAGATGGATATAAAAAAATGGGAGAATTTTATTGACCGGGAAAAAGCACGTGGCGTCAACCTGGCCATTTTAATCGGCGGTGAGCCGACGCTCTGCATGGATCGGGTGGAAGCTTTTTACACTCGTCTGCCCTCTTATTGCGCCACCAATGGTCTGATTAAAATTGACCGCGCGAAATTTCCCGACCTGATGGTGGGGATTTCCTTATGGGGCGGCGGCGAAGATGAAAAAATTCTCCGCGGACGCGATACCTTTGCCATATCCAGTAAAAATTATGAGGGCGACACCTGTACTTATTATCTTTACACCATAACACCGCGTCAGGTGGGAAAGATCGAGCCGGTGATTAAACGGATTGCGGATGTCGGACTGAAAGTGCATCTGCAGCTTTTATCCAACGACGAAGGTGTGGATGGGTTTTCCTGGGGAAAAGAGGAACTGGCGGATTTACGCCGGGAAATGGATGAAGTCCTCGACAAGTATCCGCGGACGGTAATTTCCAGCAAATATTACCATGAAGTAATAACTACGGGAAAGATGATGGGCCGTGCATTCGGCTGGCCGGAATGTCCTTCCGTAACCGAGTCTCTCGATACGAGAAAGCCGCAGCCGAGGCGTTTGATTCATTTTGTCCGCTGGGCGTCCGATTTGCAGACCGTTCATCGCTGCTGTACATCGGCGACACGCGATTGTTCCACCTGCAAAGACGGGGCGGCGCACATGAGCTGGATCATGGTCAATAAGCGCGAGCACATCCGGACAACCAGGAATTTGCAAAACTGGATCGAAGTTTATGAGATGTTTGCCAAGTTGTATCGTTTTATTCCCTGGTGATATTATAGTATGTCCAACCCTTTTTTACAGAAGATCAGTATTTAAAGGGGCGCAATAATAATCCGCTGTTCATCATGATGTTTCGGGGTTGCCTTATGTCGTCAAAAAGAGCTGTAATATTGGGATATGATTGCGTCTCGTCTCTCGGCACGGATTTGGAAACCCAATGGAGGCGGGCAGCAGACGGTGAAAGCGGAATTTCCGGTCTGACCAGATTTCCGCTGACTGCCGATTTCCCGGTGCGTATCGCCGGAGAAGTCCCGGAAATCGATGTTTCCCCGTACCCTTTTTTACAGCCCCGCGAAATGGCCCACTGGACATCGCCGATTTTCAAATACGCCCTCCTGGTTGTGCATCGCGCACTCATAAAAAGCGGCATTACCATATCGCCCGCGCTGGCGCCGCGTATTGCCGTAACTTTCAGCACTGCAGTAGGCGGCCTCGATGCCGTGCTGCATGCCGACAGATTGCTGAAAGCCGAAGGAAAGCTTCCTCATCCTTTCACCAATCCTAATTCCTGCATTAACATGGTCGGCGGCAAGGTTTCCATTCTTACGGGGGCGACCGGACCGATCTGCTCGACAATTACCGCCTGCGCCACAGGCATTACATCGCTCATCATCGGGGAAATGCTTTTACAGCGGGGAATGGCGGATGTTGTCATTGGCGGTGCCGTTGACTTTCCTCTGGTTGAACCGATTGTGGCCGGATTTGCGACGATGAACGGCGCTTACCGGCCGAAAGAGGGACAGCCGGATGAGCCGCCGCAAAAAACCAGCCGGCCGTTTTCGCTCAATCGCCGGGGTTTTGTCGTTTCCGAAGGCGCCGGATGTATTATCCTCGCCTCGGCCGAATTTGCGGAGGCTCACGGTCTTGCGCCTTTGTTTGAACTGGCCGGTTGGGGGATGACCTCCGACGCCGGCCATTTTGTATCGCCCAATCCGGTCACCGTGCAAAGGTGCATCGAAGAAACGATTGCAAATGCCCGCTTGCAGCCGGAAGACATCGATGCCGTAAACGCTCATGCGACCTCGACGAAAGTTGGAGATAAAGTGGAAGCCGATGTCCTGCACGATGTGTTTGGCGGGAAACTGCCGCCGGTTTCGGCAAATAAATCGCAACTGGGACATGCCATGGGTGCATCCTCAGCGATAGAGACGATATTAGCAATGGAAGGAATGTGCCGGGATACATTGCTTCCCACCATTAATTATATTCCCGATCCGGCAATTGTTCTCGACTGTGTTGCGGAGGGGGCGCGGAAATTGAAGCAGGAATTTGTTTTGAAAAATTCATTCGGCTTTGGCGGATGTAATTCTTGCGTGCTTTTGCGCCGGCTGGTATAGGAAAATATATAAATTATGAAAGCTCCGAAAAACAGAAGAGTATTTGTCGTCGGTTACGGAGCGGCTACCCCGCTCGGCTGCACGTTTGAAAAAACCTGGAAGCGCGCCTGCCGCGGAGAGGCCGGTTTTCGCAAAGTTACGCGCTGCAGTGTGGAATCACTGTGCGATGTTGTCGGTGAAATACCCGACTGGTATCCGCTGGACCTTGATTTTACCGATGCCAAAGAAGTTTATAACTGGAATGCCTCGTTCGTGATACTGACCATGGCCGTCTGCAAGGAAGCGCTTGCCGGTTCCGGAATTATCATCGACGAACGGACTGCGCCCCGGATGGCGTGTCTTATCGGTTCGGCGCTTAACGGCACCGATGCCTTTCGTATCGCCATGCATGACCTGGAACACAGAGGTCCGCTCCGGGTCAGCCCCTACCTGCTTCCCAATTTATGCGCCAATCTGCCTTCCGGTAAAGCGGGGATGCTCCTGAAATTTACGGGGCCGATATTTTCACCGCAGGGAGCGTGCGCTTCCGGGAACTATGCCATCGGTGTCGGCGCGAGAATGATCCGGGACGGCGATTGTGATTTTGTGCTGGCCGGCGGTGCCGATACGCCGATCCTGCCGGAACTGATTCACGGTTTTGCCAACATGAATGCGACAATTAAAATTAATTCCCAGGATCGGGCATACGCCGATCCGGCGCAGGCATCGCGGCCGTTTAGTGCCGACCGCAGGGGTTTTGTTCTTTCGGAAGGAGCGGGCGTTCTGGTTCTGGCCGCCGATGATGTAATTGCCGCGCACGGTCTTGTCCCCAAAGCGGAAGTGATTGGTGCCGGCTGGAGTTCGGATGCTTACCATTATACTGCTCCCAATCCGGTGACGATTACCCGCGCCATCCGCGAAGCGATCGATGATGCGGGATTGCAGCCGGAAGATATTCAGTATATTAATGCCCATGGAACTTCCACAGCGAAAGGCGATCGGGCGGAAGTGAAATGTCTGCGCGATGTCTTCGGCAAAAAAATCGAAAAAATTCCCGTATCCTCGAATAAATCTCAACTGGGGCATACCCTGGGTGCCACGGCGGCGATCGAAGCCGCGCTCACCATTGAAGGTATGAAGAAAGGGATTATCCTGCCGACGATCAATCATCTTCCCGATCCCGATCTGGCGGACATTGATGTTGTTCCCAATACCGCCCGCAAACAGAAATATGAAATTGCGCTTTCCAATGCCTTTGGTTTCGGCGGGACAAATTGCTGTATCATTTTTCGAGGAGTGTAATCATGAAGCCCAGACCTTTTAAACCGGAAATATTTAATAGTGATCCCCGGTATGTCCGCGACACCTCAACCGGGCTGATCTGGCACCGCTCACAGCATCGGACGCTGTATGCCGATACGGATCGTTCGGAAGTTGTTTATCATGCCAATTATCTGCGGTATTTTGAATTCGGCCGAACCTCCCTGATGCGTGATGCTGCTTACCCCTATAAGGAAATTGAATTGAGCGGCTATGTCTATCCGATTATCGATCTGGGGATAAATTTTTATCAGCCTCTCTATTATGATGATCTCATGTACATCCAGACAAGGCCGACCCATCTGGAGCGTGTTCGCCTGCAGTTTGATTATGTCATTACCTCGGCGGAGAAAGGACATATAATTTGCATCGGCTTTACCAAACATTGCGCCTTAAATTCAGCGGGCAATCCCGTTGCCGTCGATCCGAAAACGGTTCAACTATGGAAAGCATTTCCCGCATGAATTCCACAATATCTCTTCCCTGGACGATAAAAATATCTTCTTATCTGTACGATCATTCCCTTGCGGGAAAAGCGATTTATCCGGCCGCCGAAATCCTTGTTGAACTCGCCGGGGTGGTGAGACGGAATTTTCCGCAGGCGGGCATTGATAATTTGACCGAGGCTTTCTTTCCGCGTTTTCTTCCCGTTCCCGCCAACGCGCAAAGTCTTGCAGTATCCGTGCAGATGAATGCCGTTGAAAATAATGGAATTGCGGCTTCTCTGTTGACGAAAGTGGAATTAAAAACGGGAAATATCAGCCGTGTACTCGAGCACGGGCGGGTGAAATTTTCCTCTCTTTCCGGAAATAAAGTACCGGTGCCGCCTTTTTCCGTTCCGGAAAAACTTCCGGGGGAATGCATTGCCGTGCCGCCGGAAGTGATTTACCGGGAACTGGTGCCTTTTGGTAAATCTTACCGGAATATTACGGGTGATCTAACCGTTTCCCGGGCCGGAGCTGTTGCCTGTCTTTCCGGCGGCGGAACCGGGGCCGATGATGACCTTCTGGGATCGCCGTTTCCGTTTGACGCCGTGCTGCATGCCGCCTGTGTCTGGGGGCAACGCTTTGGCGGCATTGTTGCTTTTCCTGTCGGCTTTTCCGGAAGAACTATTTATAAAAAGACAAAAAAAGGAATTACTTACCGGGGACAGGTGATACCTGTGCAATCCGGAGAAAAGGCGCTTGTTTTTGATGCCTGGATTTTTGATCTGCAGGGATCTGTCTGCGAAGAGATTCGGGGAATCCGGATGCAGGATGTGAACAAAGGGAAAATGAAGCCGCCGGACTGGATCAGGGCAGTCTGATACCACTTCGTTTTCCGCGGCTAACTTTGTTGGCTGCGTCGTCAGCTCATTGCCCGGCGTATGCGGGGTCCTCAACGTATTTTCATATACGCCTGCGGAGCCTCCTTCTTGCCGCCTCGTTATCCTGTGAAATCGAAATGGTATGATGAGTGAAGTTAAAAACGTTCTTTTGATATTAAAGAAAGAATTAAAGGTCTTATGAGGAATCTTATTTTAGTTTGTTTTTTTGCCTATCTTGCCGGGTCGGTGAACTTTGCCGTCATTTTTTTTAAGCTTACCGGCAAAGCCGATCCCCGTCTGGGATTCAGCGGCAATGCCGGAACGACCAATGTTTATCGTCAGGCCGGAATCTTTTGGGCGGCATTTATTTTTCTTCTGGATATCGGCCGGGCATTGGGCGTAGCGGTCATTTCCGTTTATTGGCTGCCTGCATCTTTTGTCCCCTGGGCGGTTTTTTTTCTTGTTCTGGGAAATGCATATCCCTGTTTCCATGGATTTTCCGGCGGCAAAGGGGTGGCCAATTATCTGGGATTTTCCTTACTTGTCGCTCCGTGGTGGGCCGTTGCTTCCGCGATCATGTGGCTTGCCGTCTATGGAATTTGCCGGGTTCCTTTTATTGCTTCTTTCTTTATGGTTTTTATCCTGGCGGCCGGTCAGATTTTTTCTTTAAACCGGGAACCGGCAGGCACAGTCGGTGTTGCTGCAACGTTTGTGCTCATCATATTCAACCACAGAAAAAACATTATCGACAAGCTGAAAACAAGACGAATAAAATAGTCTGCAATTATTCGGAAAACCAGTCCGGCACACATTATCGCTTTCCTTGCCTGCAATTGACAAACTCTAAAAAGAGGTTCATAATCTTCCTGTAAAGAAACATCTTTTTCAGGAGATGCGCCATGAAAAAAATAAAAGAAATATTTATCGGCCTTGCTGTTCTGATAGTATTTGCAGCCGCGGTTTTCGCCGAGGATCAGGTACTCCTGATTCCCCTGACCGTGAAAATGCAGACCGAACGGATATTGGAGCATCCGGGTGTCAGTTCCGTAAGTTTGTTGGGAGACGGTAAATATATTCTATCCTACTCTTATTCCCCGGATAACAGAAAAATTTTGTGGGATGCCAATACCGGCCGGAAAATATCCGAAGTGAAGAATCGGGATATTAGTTATGATACGGATAGTATGCGCTTTTTGACCTACGAAAGCGGCAGCCCGGAAATCGAAGTTTATGATTTGAGGACCGGCAACAAAATACGCACACTACGTGGCAACGGGACTAAAGGATTCGGGTATACATATTTTGCGCACAAGGGGAAATATGTCTGCGGCGCTGCGGAAAAAACGCGATATATCTGGGATCTGGATACGGGCAAAGTAGTGCTTAGCGAAACCGGTATTAACGAAAGTCCGTGGTTTTCTATTTTAGTAGACGATAAGGAAAAGATTTATGTAGTCATTTCCTACAGCAAGGATTACGACGAAGTAAAACTCTGGGACATGAACGACTGGAGTAAAATAGGCGCTTACAAGGGGCATGCGGGCGGAGTATACACCGCCTCTTTATCCAAAGACCGCAAGCTTTTATACAGCAGCGGTGACAAAGACGGCAAAGCCATACTCTGGGATGTGAAAGATCAGAGCGTCATTAATACCTTTGGAGGACATACCGGTCGTCTTTATGGTTATTTGAACGAAGAACAAAAAATATTTACAACAACCGGTTTAGATGACAAAAAGATAACATTCTGGAATCCCCAGACCGGTGATAAAATTTTTACCCTGAGCTGCCGGAAGGCAGCGCCGTCATACTCATGGATCGGCAAGAGCAGCTATCTTGCGGCCAACTGTGTCGGGGAGCAGGCGGAGATTGATATTTATAACGGCCGGACGGGGGAGAAAATCAGGCGGCTGGAGGGTCATTCCTCTCCGGTTGTCTTATTCGGCCGCTACTCCAAAACCGAATCGCCAAGATTTCTCAGCTCCAGTTTCAATGAACTGATCTTTTGGGACATGAAGAATTACCGCCAGATATCTATTCAGAAACCAAGCGGCAATTACAAAGCTCAATTCTACGGTTTTGTTATTCCGCCCGATTACAACAAGTATGCAAGTTACATGGGGAATAATGAAATCTCAGTGTGGGACATGGAAACAGGCGGGAAAATCGGCAATTATTCCGGACATGTCGACGGCGGTGAGAACCGCTATAATTATGATGATATTTTCTTTTCTCCCAACGGCAAATTGATGTTTTTGAGACAAAAGAAGGAAAAGACGATAACCGTTTTGGATATGGCCACCGGCAGAAGGCTGGAAGTCATCAAGGGTGTGGGCGATGATCCCAACGTTTCCTTTGCTCAAAAGGCGGATATAGCTGTCATCTCCAGGGAAGAAAAAGACCGGGTACGGATCATTCGATTGATCGCGCCGCAAACTTTAGTCGATGAGCAGTATTATGCCGTGGATAAGGAAATAGCGGTGCTACAATTGGAGCGCGACGTCAAAATCAAGGAACTGGCCTCACCCCGTGGTGAGTTTGAAACGACCGCAGAGTATGAAGCCCGCCTGAAATCGGCCGATGCGGGGAAAATAAGGATAACAAATGAATACCAGTGGAAGATCGAAGCGGTGCTGGCGCAGGCGCAAAAGCGCATTTATCCCTATTCGGCAAGAATTACGCTCGGCCGTTACGATGCCGACCGGGGAAGCTTTGAAGCCGATTTTCTGGGCCGGAAAATGCTGTTTCCCGTTCCCCGCGCCAAGGCGATTGAGCTCGCCCGTCATCGTGATCGTGTCCGGGTGGAAGGGATGCTTCGTTACTCCAGCACCGATTATGCAGAGCTTGTCAACGCATATCTCGTCGATGAAACCAACCAGGAAAAATATGCTTTTGGCCGGCACACGGGCGATACGGCTGTGGCGGCAGCCCAGCGGGTTTTGCCCGATTTGGCGATAAAAGCAATTACACTTGTCGAACCTTCCGGAAACGGCATTCTCGATGCCGGAGAGATGGGGAAAATAGTGGTCAAAGCGGTGAACAACGGTAAAGGCACGGCATTCGGCGTTGGCTTGGTTATTTCCGCAACCGGAGGCAAGGGTTTGCGTTTTGCCGAAAAGACCGTTATCGGCGCCTTAAGCCCACAGGAAGAAAAAGAAGTATCCGTTGATATTGCAGCGTCGGAGGAGGAAGCGGTTTCCGCCGATATTTCGCTCAAGGTTGTTCTTGCCGAATCGAGCGATTTTGATTCTCCGCCGGTGATTCTTTCCTTCAAAACGAAAGAATATCTGCCGCCGCTTTTGCAGGTGGCAAAAATTGATATTGAGGACGCCGAAGGAGGCCGCAAGATAGGGCGCGGCCGGGAAGTTACGCTAACCCTGACCGTGCAAAACGCAGGCGCCGGCCCGGCCCGTGCGGTTGCCGCCGAGATAGAGGTAGGCAGCAAAGATATCCGGTTATTCAGTGCCGGCAAGGTTTATCTGGAAACTATTGCTCCCGGTGAAGCGAAAAAAGCGCGGTTCGCCATTGCCGTAACTCAGAAGTACAAGGGCGCCAAAGTTCTGCCGCTTGCTTTTAAAGTCGCCGAAGAGCACGAAAAGTATTCCGTAAGGCCGGATATAAAACTCGCTTTAGGCGAAGAAGCTCCGGCAGTCAAGGTGGTCAAGGTGGAGACAAGGGAAACCGTGCTTGCTTCGTCCGCCGCTGAAGATGTTCGGCTGGCGCCCGCTTTGCAAGCGCAGCAAAAAACGTTCGGTGCCGACGATGTTGCCGTAGTTATCGGTATCGAAAGATACCAGAGCCTGCCCAAAACCGATTTTTCCTACAATGATGCAAAGCTCGTACGCGAATATCTGCGGGCGATGGGATTTGCCGAGCGCAATATCGAATATCTGGTTGATGACCGCGCCACGCTCTCGGCGATTAAAAAAGTACTGGAAACAAGGCTGCCCAATATCGTTAAACCGGGCAGCCGGGTGGTGATTTATTACTCCGGTCACGGTTCGCCCGATGCGGCAACCGGTGAAGCCTATATCGTTCCCTTTGACGGCGATCCGCAGTATCTGGCCGATACGGCTTATCCTTTACGTCGTCTGTATGAAAGACTGGGCAGGCTTCCGGCAAAGGAAATTCTTGTTGTGACCGATGCCTGTTTTTCCGGCACCGGCGGACGCACGGTGCTCGCGAAAGGTGCCCGGCCGATCGTGATGGTGGATGAAGCGAAAAAACCGCCTGTGCCCGATAATGTAATTGTCCTTTCGGCCACACAGGGAGCGCAGATCAGCACATTCTTTCCGGAAAAAGAGCAGGGACTCTTTACCTACTATTTTTTAAAAGCACTCAAAGACGGTAAAAAAGATGTTTATTCCGTCTATCAGTATGTCAGACCACTCGTGGAAGATGAAGCGAAAAGACTCAACGTCAGCCAGAGCCCGACGCTGAGTCCGGATTCGGGAAAAATCAAAGGAAGATTCATCTTGAACCGTTAACTGCGGGGTAGTTCATTTTTTTGCGTCAATGAGCTTGCGGGCAAGAGCGGGCATATTGTCCAGAAATTCATGTTCCTGCCCGGCAGCGCATTTAAGAGAGCCCAGCCCCAGCACTCCCAGAGTTTTTATATCCGTGCGTTTGGCCTGCAGGATATAATCGGCAAATTGTCAAGTCGTACAATTGTTAAGAACTGTCAAGGAAAGCCCCGGCACCGTCTATTTTCTGTCCAGCTCGTTTCGGACGGCGAGCCCGATTTTTTCCAGAATATAAGGTTTGCGGACAAATTCTCCGGCGCCCATTTCCTGCGTATTTTTGACCCGGTCGGTCTCCGAAAAACCGCTGACGATTATCGCCTTTTGCCCGGGGACGATTTCCAGGATTCTCCGGTAGGTTTCCATCCCGTCGATGCCGGGATCCATGATCATATCGAGAACAATCAGATCCGCTTTTTTGTTTTTCAGATATTCCACCGCCTTTTCCCCGCCGGAAACAGCCGCAACCTTGTAGCCCAGTCTGGCCAGCATGCTCATGGCCAGTTCCCTCTGCTCGCTTACATCATCCACGACCAGAATGGATTCGCCTTTGCCCCTGTAGGTTGCAAGTGACTGAGCCTTTGTAATCGTTACCGCCGTCTCTTTGGTTGCCGGAAAATAGAGAGTAAAAGTACTTCCTTTGGACTCCTCACTTTGGACGTCTATGTATCCCTGATGATCCTTCACTGTTCCCCAGACGACGGCAAGCCCTAAGCCTGTTCCGCTTCTACCCATGGTCTTTTTGGTATAAAACGGTTCAAAGATTTTATCCTGGTCGTAGGTGGAAATGCCGAGGCCGGTATCGGATACCGTAAGAACCACATAGTCGCCTTCCTGTATTTCCTCATATTCCCGGATAGGGCGGTCCAGATGGCGGCTCTCCGTTTTTATCCAGACTTCTCCCCGGTCGGAAATGGCCTCGGCGGCGTTCGAGACAAGATTCATGATTGTTTTACCCAAATGAACGGGTGATCCTTTAATAGGGAGAAGATTCTCTGCGAGGTCGGTATAAATATGCACATGAGGATGGTGTGATTGCAGTTTCTCGAATTCCGGAGTCCGGAGGTAATCGCGGACTGTCTTGTTAAGATTAACTATTTCCGAAACAGCAACTCCTCTGCGGGCTAAAGTAAGGAGATCCTGAATAATGGCGGCGCTTTTCATACTGGATTGCAGGATGCCGTTCGTGTATTTTTTCAGGGGACTTTCCTCGGGAAGCCCTTCTCCGAGCAGTTCGGAATATCCCACCAACACCCCTAAAATATTGTTGAGATCGTGCGCGACGCCGCCGGCCAGCTTTCCCAGGGTTTCCATTTTTTCGGCGCGGTTCAGGCGTTCCTCCAGTTTCTTACGTTCCGTGTTGTCACGGATACATTCGATGGCTGCGATGACCTCGCCGTTTTTATCACGCAGAATGGAGGCCGTACCCGCAAGATGGGCGTTACCGCGAGGCAGATTCGGTGTAAAGGCTTCGCCGAAAAGGATGTCGCCTATCCGCTGAATTGCCGTATATTGTCTTTCCAGCGCAGGATCGGGATTGAGGGCAAGATCAATAAGGATCGGTTTTCTTTCTCCGTAGAAGGGCAGGGCATGTTCACGGTTGCCGCAGCCGAGCATTGCTTCCTTTTTTACTCCGGTCATGGTTTCCATGGCCCGGTTCCAGGCGATCACTTTTCCTTCTTTATCAATGATCAGGGTGGCGTCGGGAAGGAAATCGATTATGTCCGTGAGCCGCTGCTGCGATTCCTGGAGCGTTCTTTCCGCCTGCTTATGGATGGTCATGTCATGCAATGACACTATGCTTTCTTTCGTGTCGGGGATCATATCCACGCTGATATCCATATCCGTCACCCGTCCGTTCCTGTCGACGAATTGGAATTCATACTTCCGCGGCGCGGATCCGGCATCTGCTCTGCGCTGCCGGTTATATTGAAGCATGCGGGGGAGATCATAGGGGGCAATGAATTCCGTCCAGCTTTTTTTCCCCTCTATTTCCTCTCTGGAATAGCCGGATAATTTTTCAAACTCGGAATTAACCAGAAGTATTTTGGTGTCCGGGCTCAAAAGTAAGTTGGCATTACCGGTATTTTCAAAGATAGCCCGGTACAGATATTCAGATCTTTTTAATTCATCTTCCGCCAGTTTACGCTCGGTGATGTCTTCGATGGCCACAACCGATCGTGTGAAATTATCTTCTAGCGGCAGAGGTATGGACGTTAAAATGACGTTGCGGAAGACGCCGTCTTTGCGCCTCAGTCTGGTTTCGACGGAAGTCCGGCCGCGCTTTCGGACATTGTCATACAGTTCCCGGCCGATTCGTTCGTACTCTTCTTCGCTTTTGTAAAGCATCCGGGGTGTCTGCCCGATAATTTCGGAAGCGGAGTAACCGAATAATTCGTACCAGGCTTTGTTGGCGTTTTGAAAGATACGGTCTTTCATGATGCAAAGCCCGACCGGTGCCGCATTAAACACGCTGCGCAGGATTTCTTCATTCCGGCGCAGCGCTTCTTCCGCCTTCTTTTGTTCGGTAATGTCCCGGGAGATACCGCGAAATCCGACAATATGGCCGGCGTTGTCCCGAATAGCGGAAAACATTGTCTCAATATATGTTTTTGTTCCGTCCTTTTTGATGATTTCATAGCTTACAACTTTTGCGGGTGTGATATTTTCGTAAAGCTCCGTTAAAACAGGTCTGATAATTTTCCTGTTGTCTGAATCTATGAATATCCGGTAATTCATACCTTGCAGTTCATTCGGAGTGTACCCTGTAGCAGTCGTCAGGACATTATTGAAGAAGGTAAGATTGCCCTGTAAATCCACTTCAAAATAACCATCGATAATGTTTTCCAGTATGCTCCGGTATTTTGCTTCACTTTCTTTAAGAGCCGCTTCGTTAAATTTCTGTTCGGTAATATCAAATACCGATCCGATAATGGTCATTTTACCGTCCAGTATGGCGACCGTTGCCGAAAAATCCGCCCACTTTACCTGTCCGTCTTTAGCAACGATCTTAATTTCGTACCGGGACGGCAGAGAAGCTCCCTGTAAACGCTGCAATCCTCTTGTTTTTACCAATTCCCTGTGATCAGGATGGATAAAGTCCCAGAATTTCATGGAGGCGAGGTCTTCCATATTGTAGCCGGTATCTCTCTGAAAGGCCGGATTAATATAGGTAAATTTTTCATTCTGGATTAAAAATATTATAGTGGAGGTGCTTTCAGCAAGGGCGCGGAATTTATCTTCGCTGAGCCGGAGCGCTTCTTCCGTATGCTTGCGTTCAGTAATATCGAACATCGATCCCATAATGGTCAGCTTGTTATTTTGAATGGTGAGTGATGCGGCGGAAAGCTCAACCCACTTTTCCTTGCCGTTCTTGATAATGATCTTGAACTCATATCGCTCCGGCGGTTCGTCTCCTTGCTGCCGTCTTATTCCTTTTTCCTTGACCATCTCCCGGAAGTCCGGATGAATGAAATTCCAGAAGGGAATGTGGGCGAGTTCAGCCAGTGTGTAGCCGGTGAGTTTTTCAAAAGCGGGGTTAATATAGACGAAATTATTATCCTGGATTAGATAGATGGCCGCCGCCGTGCTTCCCATCAAAGTACGGAATTTTTTTTCGCTCTCCGCCAGTGCCGTTGTCGCGAGTTTTTGTTCGGTGATGTCGTGCCCCACCGACTGAAATTCCAGAAGCCTGCCGCCATCGTCGAATATCGGTACATCAATCCAGAAAAACCAGTGGATTTTGCCGTCTTTTGTAACTACCTTGTGCTCATAACTGAATTTGCGTGGTTGTTCCGCCAAATTGCGGTAGAGTTGAGCTACCGCATTCCGTTCCTTCTCCGGAACAAGATCAAGCCATAAGGTATTCACGGCTTGATCTTTGGAAACACCGAAGATCCGGCAGTATTGGTCATTGACATAAGTGAGCGTGGTATCCGGCAGCCAGCGGCAGACGGCGACATCAAAAGATTCCACAATGCTGCGGTATCTGTTTTGGCTCTCACTGAGTTCTTTTTCCGCTTTTTGAAGCCTGTATAAATTATTGGCGCAATCAGCGTGCTGCCTGCGCATTTCCGCAAGCTCTTCGATCAGTTGCTTTTTTGTCTTATTTTCATCTTTCATTGTCGGGGCCTTTTATTGAAGTACGGTTGAAAATAGTACGGTGGAAAAGATTTTTTTTGTTTTGGGTAGTATTCTGATTTTTATGCCGGAAGCGGAATTGAATTTCCGGAGGTGAGAATAAAAAGCTGCTTTGCGGATACCGTGAAACTCCATAAGTTTCCTTTTTATATGAAGATTCCATGACGACAGGAATTCAGTAAATTTATTCCCCCGGGTGCCGGGTACGATAGTACTTTTCTTTTTGTCTGTCAATCAAGGCGTTTTTTGATGAAAAAAAATATTGAAAAAGACAATTAATTTAAATATGCTGCATGCACAAAGTCAGGCTGAAAGAAAATTTATTAATTTTAAGGGTTGCATTTTAAGTATTAAGTTTATATTATGCTCCTCAGTCTCTTTCAGAGACTCTCTTCGTAGGCCCGTCCCGTCCTTCCTTTGTGGGGCAGGGAGGGACGGGTCTCAAAAAGCACATAAACATTTCCCGGCCGGTTATATTTCGTTAACTTATTCATTCAGAGACACGCATCCAGAATATCCCGTAGTTTGTTTAGAGTAAATGGTTTCTCCAGCGCCCCTTTAAAACCATATTGGGAGTAATTTTGGATGACCGGGTCATCGGTATATCCGCTGATGATGATGCCCTTAACAGCGGGATTGATTACCTGAAGTGTTTGCAATGTTCGCTTTCCACCAAGACCTCCTGCTATCTTCAAGGCGAGCATTACTATCCCGTAGGGTTTTCTTGACTCCATGGCTTTTATATACATCTCGACTGCGGCCCAGCCGTTGTCGGCTGTCTCCACATCATATTGCAATGCTGTTAGTAATTCCGTAAGCATCTGTCTTACGACGGCATTGTCATCCATGATCAGAATACGTCCTTTGCCGCCCGTTTTCTTCTCCGGAGATAAGAATCCGAAAGTCACAGCGGCAGGCAGATAAACATGAAATGTACTTCCTTTGCCTTCTATTGATTTTGCGAGGATACAGCCTTCGTGCTTGCTGACTATGGAATGGCTGACCGACAGGCCTAAACCCATTCCTTTTTGGGCGCCCCGTTGTTTGGTGGAGAAATAAATGTCGAAAATAAAAGGCAACACATCTGTCGATATGCCTGCTCCGGTATCTTCCACGGATATTTTTATATAATTGCCCGTAGCAAGCGGCAGGTTATCCTGTGCCGTGACTGTCGTATTTTCCGCGCGGACTGTAAGAATTCCTCCTTCCGGCATGGCCTCGACGGCATTGATGATAAGGTTGGAAATGGCCTGACGCATCTGCCTTCCGTCGACTTTGACGGGCCAGAGATTGCCCTCTATTTGCAGTTTCTTTTCTATTTGTCTTTCTCCGGCGTTTCTCAGTACTTCATTTTTAATTAAGTTCCCGATGTCGGTTATTTCCTTAATCGGATCACCTCCTTTGGAAAAGGTGAGTAATCGGCCGGTCAGTTCAGTCGCCGAGATTACCGATTTTTCCACGGCCTTCAATTTTTTGTGTATTTCGTTTTCCGGAGGCACATCCAGTTTGATGAGCTCGATATATCCCTGGATAGTGGTGAGCAAATTATTGAAATCATGGGCGATGCCGCCCGCGAGCGTTCCTACCGCTTCCAGTTTGGCGGATTTAGCCCGTTCCTCTTCCACTTTCTTACGGAAGCTGATATCGTGAACGGTTGCCTGCAAAACAACTTCGCCCTTGTAGATGAAGGAGGAAAGAGATACTTCTGCCGGGAATTCTTCACCGTCCGCTCTGCGGTGCATCCATTCAAAGTGATTATACCCCTGTTCAAAGGCGGTTTGAATTTTATTTTGTGCTGCCGCCGAAGAATCTTGTCCGTCCGGCTGAAAAGGCGGGGACATATCAGCGGGAGAATGTTTACGGAATTCTTCTTTGTCCTTTATGCCGTACATTTCCAGAGCCCGGTTATTACAATCGATAAAATATTTTTTGTTAAGAAGCACTATGGCATCATTCGAAGCCTCAAAGATGGCGCGGAATTTGTTTTCATTTTCTTTTAGTGCGTTTTCCGCCTCACGGCGTTTGGTGATGTTCTGAAAAACGCCTTCATAATAGAGGATATTGCCTTCGGTATTTCGGATGGTTTTAGCACTCAATGAGCTCCAGATAGGATTTCCGTTTTTTTTAACCAGTTGTGTTTCAAAATCCTGGATATATCCCTGTTCATTGAGCAAACGGGTGACTATTTTTCGATCTTCGTGGCTTAAGTAGAGCTGTTCGCCGATACGGGTGACTGATCCCATGAGATCGGCAGGGGAGTCATAACCCAGAACTTCCGCCATATAATGGTTGGCTTCAATAAAGCGTCCTTCAGGAGTGGATTGATAGATGCCGATCGGAACATTCTCAAAGATATTCCGGTATTTCTTTTCCGACAACTTCAGCTTTTCTTCCATCAGCTTGCGCTCGGTTATGTCCCGGTCAAAGGCAACGCCGACAAAACGGCCGGAATAATCAAAATAGTTGGTGGTTACTTCGACCGGAAAGAGCCGCCCGTCCTTTGTGCGATGGCGTCCTTCGAAAGTCATTCTGCCCATACGTTGGAGATCCTGCTTGTGCTGTTCCCAACCGGTGACGGGGAAATCCGGATCAATGTCAAAAGCCGTCATCCGCAGCAACTCTTCCCGGGTATAGCCCAGGGAGGTGCAGGCGGCGTCGTTGGCGTAAGTTATATTGCCTTCTTCGCCAACGAGCAGGATGCTGTCGGGAGCCCGGTCCATGGCAAACTGCGTCAGGATGAGTTTGTCCTCCGCCCTTTGGCGTTCGCTGATGAAACGTGCCTGCTGGACATTCTGATAAGCGATAAGAGATATCTGATTGGCCAGAGTGAAGAGCGCCCGGGCGACCTGTTCAAATTTCTTTTTCGGCATGACCGGAACTTCGCGAAAAGCTTTGATGAAGCTTTTTTCGTCGGCGCCGATCTCACGGGCATAGGCCTGCAGAGTTTCTTCCTTCTGGCTTTCGTCGCGCACCTGTCCGATGAGCCAATTGGCGATATGACGGCTGCCGATCATAATACTGGCTCCGGCGCCCCAAAGACCGGCGCTCAGACACGGTTGCACAGTGGGACCTTTCGGATTAAAACGTCCGAGGGCGGTGTCCGATAACGCGCACCGCCTGCGGCCTTTTTCCGTCTTACGGATAAATTCGGAGCATAAATAGGTAAAATTGCTCGGTGCGGTGATGGACGATCCATCGGGGCGTGTCATAAGTACGGCCACACCGGTTGCCCGAGCGAAATCATCCTGGAGTTGCTGGATTTCACGAATGTCAAATAAATCCTCAAAGGCGACTGTCCCGCCTTCCAGCGGTTGTGTCAGGGCGATAATTCGCTTTTGGACCATCTCTTCCGTTCTCTTGTGCTCGGTTCTGTCCTGAAATGTGCAGATCATGCCGTCGAAATGACCATTTTGAACCAGGGGAACCAGAATTCCCGATTGATAAGTCATTCTGCCTGCCGGAGTGACCACGGCAATGGAATCAAAAGAAACGGTACGGAGACTTTCCCTGGCTTGAAAATAGTATGAGCGGAAGTATTTCAATGTGTCTTCGGGAAAATCTTTCATTACCAGTGCGCCTGATATTTGTTCTTTCGGAACACCGGCGATGCCGGACATGGGATCGTTTACAAAAAAGATCCGGTCGTTTTTGTCCGTGACCAGGATCCCTTCATCGATAGTTTCTAAAATGTGTTTATAGAATGCTGCTGGAATCGGAGATCCATCCGGATTGCTCGAAGTATCCTTTTTAAGGGAGTCTGCTTTTGCGACTTTTTGGCGCAGAGCGACCAATTCATCAACGAGCTGTTTTTTTGTTTTCTTTTGATCGTTCATAAAAGGATCCTTTACCACCAACACTAAAAAGCGCCGAACTGGCAGGGTTTGATTTTGATCTTCAGGTATTCGCAGGCTGCGGAAACGTCCCTCTTGGGGATTTTCCTTCGGCATGCGATTGACCAGGCCATAATACAGGGCAAGCGGTCATTCTGCAAGGCTTTGCGGATTTCTTCTTCCAGATCCGGGGACACCTGCCAGACGGCGGGAATCGTTTTTTTTTGCGGATCAGGCCAGCCGAAAAGGCCTAACTGACACTTGATTATATGGATTTCCATCTGGTCAAGCATGCCGCCTGCCGTGAGCGGCAGCTCTTTCAGCTTTCCGGCGATCCGCATGGCCTCGGCGCAGGTGATTTTTCCATCTTTGGTTCGGGCGGCAATTGCGCTTTCCAGAACCGGATTGTCTATCTTTTCTCTTGTCTTTTCGCGATTCTTCATGCTTTTCCTCCTGAAGGTGTAAAAAAGGTTTTACCAGGTGCATTCTAATTCTTTTCAAAACAGGATTGCAATGGTTAAATCAATGACACTCGCTGAAAACGAGTGCAATGAAGTTTGAAGCGGAAGTGGGATTAATGACTTATACGAGTGATTTTACTTAGCCGCCGCACGGGATTTTCCCGGGGTGCGATAGGAGATCAACTTTCCCGGCGGATGATATGCACACCGGTTGCTTTAAACGACGCCGCAACGATTGATCCTTCCGCAAGGCCTAAATCCTCACAGGAAGATACGGTAATATAAGCAACCATAGGGAAGCCGCAATCCAGAAATATTTTATAAAAGAAAGCCTGCCTTCCGATCTTTTGAATTTTTGCTTCAAAAACATTACGGGCGCTGGTTTTTTCAGGGCGGTACGGTGATACGGTTATGTTTTCCGGCCGAATGCAGCAGTAAACATTCTGCCCGGATGGAAAATCGCCGACCGCTTCAACTGTTTTTCCGGCCACGGAAATTTCCACAAGTCCCGCCTTGCTGCCCTGGACCGTGCCTTCCAGGATTGTTTCCGTGCCGACGAAATTGGCTATAAATCCGGATTCCGGCCGGTTGAATATTTGCGCCGTAGTCCCCGCCTGGATAATTTTGCCCTCCGCCATTACGGTTACATTTTGTGCCAGCCTTAATGTTTCTTCGCGATCGTGCAATGCCAGCACAGCCGTAATTTTTGTTTCTTCCAGAATATGCCGCAGATCGTCAATAAGCCCTTCCCGTGTCGGCGGGTCGAGTGAATTAAAAGCCTCATCCAGTAATATCAGCTGTGGTTTTAAGGCAAAGGCACGCGCCAGCGATACTCTTTTGGCTTCTCCGCCGGAAAGCGTTTTGGCTGACCGCCCGGCCAGAGAACTGATGCCGAAATAATCCAGTGCTTCTTCAACATTTTTTTTGATTTCATTATTGCCGAGACGGCGGAATTTAAAGCCTAAAGCAACATTTTTATAAACGGATGTATTGAGCAGCAGGGGCTCCTGGAAAACAATGGATACGCTGCGCCGCATAGCGAACCGGCCGGCGCTGGTTTCTACCGGCAGCCCCCGGTAGTAAAGTTTTCCCTGATCCGGTTTTAATAAACCAGCCATTGTTAATAGAAGCGTAGACTTGCCTGCACCGTTTGGTCCGATCAGGGCAAGAATTCCGCCCGCCTGGACGTTCATTTCCCGGATGTCCAGTACGGTTGTACCGCCGCGCCGGACGATTAAATCATGAAGGGTAAGAATATTATTCATCGCAGAGGCTGCCTTTGCTGGATTTGCGTGAGCAGAAGGTTAATCAGAAATGCCAGAATGAGGAGGATTATGCCCAGAGCAATGGCTATATCAAAATTCCCCCGGCCGGTTTCCATGACCGTGGCGGTTGTCAGCACCCGCGAGTATCCCTTGATATTACCGCCGACCATGATAGAGGCGCCGACTTCCGAAATTACACCGCCGAAACCGGCCATTACGGCGGCGAGCAGTGGCAGCTTTGATTCTTTAACCAGCACCCACACCATCTGCAGCCTGCTTGCTCCGAGTGCCAGTATCTGCAAACGCAGGTTGGGATGCAGGTTCTGGATGGCGGCAAGCGATATACCCATGACAATCGGTGTGGCGATGATCGCCTGGGCGACGATCATCGCATAAGGGGTATAGAGAATTTCGAGAAATCCCAAAGGCCCGCTGCGCCAGATCATAATTGTTACAAACAGGCCAACGACAACAGGCGGCAGTCCCATTCCGGTGTTGATCAGGCTGATGACCAGTCTTTTTCCGGGAAAATTGTTTAACGCAACTGCCGTGCCGATGGAAACCCCGATAAAGAGGCTGATGAACGTGGCTGTCCCCGATATTTTCAACGACAGCCATGTTATTCCCAGGACTTCGGGATCAAAACTGATGATTAATTCAAAAGCTTTGATAATCCCCTGAATAATTAATTCCATAAAACTCTTCTAATCATTATTTGCCGAGATCTTCAATCTTTTTCCCGGCATCGGGGAAAAAGAGAGGAGATCCGAATTTATCCACGCCGAACGTTTTGATGATGGCTTGGGTGCCTTGGGAAACCAGGAAATCGGCGAATGCTTTGGCGCCTTCGGCGTTGACTTTCGGCCATTTGGCGCTGTTTACCTCAATGACATGATAAATATTCAGGAGAGCCGCATCGCCTTCGACTAAAATATCCAGCCCCAGATTTTTTTTGAGCGCCAGGTAAGTTCCGCGGTCTGCCAGGGTATAGCCTTTTTTCTCCGCCGCGACGCTCAGAGTCTGTCCCATACCCAGCCCTGTTTCCTGATACCATTTCTGCCCCGCAGGATTTATTCCCGCCTGCTTCCATAATTTCATTTCTTTGGCATGTGTTCCCGACTTATCACTGCGTGATAAAAACAAGGCATTGGCATGAGCAATCAATTTCAGCGCTTCCGCCGACGATTTAATGCCCTTGATTTTTGCCGGATCGGTTCCCGGTCCGATAACAATGAAATCGTTATGCATGACCAGGCGACGGTTGACGCCATAGCCTGCATCGATGAATTTTTTTTCCGCATCCGGTGAATGAACCAAAAGCACATCGGCTTCGCCCTTTTGTCCCATGGTCATCGCCTGACCGGAACCTACGGCAATGGTCTTTACAAAGTAACCGGTTTCCTTTTCAAAGACCGGTATCAACTCGTCGAGCAGTCCGGAATCCTGCGTGCTGGTTGTGGTCGCGAGAATTATATTTTTTTGCTGCGGTGCGGCAAAAACGTTTGCTGTGCCGACTGCAAAAAACAATGCCGCTATGATCAGCGTTACCATTATTTTACTCTTTTTGAACATTTTCATCATGATGCTCCTTTATGTTATTTCTTTTTTGTTTTTTGCCATTCCAGGGAATTGGGGAAGAAAAGCGCAGCTCCGTATTTGTCGCGGCCGAAATCCCGGATGATCAGTTGTCCTTTCTCGGGCGAGGTCAGCCATTGCACAAAAGTCATCGTATCCCGGTTGTTGACACCGGGGCATTTTGCCGGATTAACCGGTATTAATGAAATAAAGTTTAAAAGCGCCTCATCGCCTTCCACCAGGATGGCCAGTTTGATTTCATTTTTCAGTGCAAGATAAGTAGCACGATCGATCACGGTGTATGCCGACTGTTGATCGGTATATTTTAAAGTGGGGACATTTCCCTCCGATCCTTTTTCATAAATTGTGTACCAAGAGCCCTGGGGCAGGGTACCCGCTTTTTTCCAGAGTTCCATTTCCGCCACATGTGTTCCCGACTTGTCGCCGCGGCTGATAAATTTCACGTTCCCGGCCGCGATTGCTTTCAAGGCTTCTGTCGCCGATTTCGTTCCTTTAATTGCCGCCGGATCGGGGACGGGACCAACAATGACAAAATCGTTATACATCAGGGGAATTCTCCCGGTACCGAAACCATCCGCGATAAACTTTTCTTCCAGAGATTTGGCGTGCGCCATTACCAGGTCGATCTGACCTTTGGTGGCGATTTTCAGCGCCGCTCCGGTTCCCGCGCCGACATGACGCACGCGGATGCCTGTTTCTTTTTCAAACTGATCCTCCAGTGTAGCTACAATTCCCGAATCAATCGGACCGATCGTACTGGACAGGAAAACAAACTTATCGCCGTCTGCGGCCAGGGCCAGAGACGACAATAGCAAAATAAACAACACCAGACATTTTCCAATAAATATTTTCATTGACGGCACTCCTTTTCTGTATCTGTTTATGAGAAGTATTTTTCTAAGAATGAAGAATCCTTCCTGCATCCCGGAAATTGTAATTCCCGATTTTTTCAACACGGGTTTTAAATTGATCGGACTGAAGGGTCTCGATAAAAGCCTGAATGGCCGGTTGAAAAAAGGTATTTTTTTCGAGAATCATATCAAAACGTTCGCTGACCAGCGGCTGAAAACTAAGATCCAGTACTCTGGCTACGGCCGCCGACGCAATTCCCAAATCCGCATCACCTGCAATCAGAGAAAGTCCGACTTCAAAATGGGTATAAACTTCATTGTTGTAACCGGTAATGTCTTTACAGGCGATTCCTCTCTTTTTCAGTTCATGATCCAGCATAATTCTTATTCCCGATCCCTGCTGCCGGTTGATAAAGCGCAGGCCGCGATCGGTGAGACTTTCCCATCCCTGAAAAGCATTCGATTTGGATTTTACAGTCAGGAAACCGATTTGACGGTAAAAAAGATTTACGACGGCGACGGAATGATCCGGACAATATTGTTTTAAATAAGGCGTATTGTAATCGCCGGTCCGGGGATCAAGCAGATGAGCAAAAGCGATATCAGTAAGGCCGCTGTTTAGCGCGGAAAGACCGCCGACACTGCCGGTATTGGCGGAAAAAATATTAAAAGCAGGATGATTTTTTTTCATTGCCGAAAGCAGCATGTCCAGCACGGGATCATTGCTGCCGGCCGCCAAAAGAACGTTTTCCGCTGGTTGTACCCCTTTTCGGGCCTGCGGAAGAGAGTTCTGTGCGCTCGTTTCAATCCACTCGTCAATGAGTTTAACCGGGAATATCCACTTGCCGGTTACCCGTGTGCAGGGAATTTTACCGGCCTTGACGAGCAAATAAACCTGTTTTTCATGAATAGCCAAATACTTGGCAACTTCTTTGGTGTTCATTAATTCACTGGACATAATTCCTCCTGTAAAAATTACCGGGAATACGTAAACAATTTATTGTTAAAATTCAATAATAAAAATCTTAAATTATTACCAATTATGACTAAACATTATTATTATTACATATTATTACCAAATATTACAAAAAATTAGAATTTCAATTTGCAAAATATTTCCAGAAATGCTACGGGTAACACCGATTTTAGACCTGCTGTCCGGGGTAAAATAAAGATTTCAGAGGAGAGGAAAAGTGCGGAAATATATATTTGTACTATTGTTATCGGGGCTGCTGATGGTTTTAAGCACGGCAGCTTTTGCAGTTGATGTAAAGTTCAGCGGCGAATTTTATGCCGGAGGCGTATATCTCGACCGTACAACATTGAAGAAGGATACATCAACGGATGGTCCTGCTACGGCTTTCTATTTTCAGCGTTTAAGAATGAGAACAAACTTTACGGTGGCGACGGGGCTGACCCTGATAACCCGTTTTGATGCCATGGAAAGAGTTTGGGGGGCGACCCGCAGTAATCCCGGTACGACGCAGGCTGTGGATTCCGCGGGAACCAGGGCGGAAAATGAAAACATGGCCTGGGACTGGTCTTATATCAATTACAAATCACCTGTCGGCGTCTTCGATGTCGGATATATGAATTATGGAAGCACCGGCACCATATTCGGTAATAATGTCGCCACTCAACCTAGAATAAAATATTCCTATGCTATCGGACCGGCGACTATCAATGCAGCTATTTCCAAAATCAAGGATAATAGCTATACGGCGGCGAACTCCGCCGTTACCGCCGCTGATGCCGACAATGACGTCTATCATCTGGAAGGAGTTTTTAAATGGAAAGAAGGCCGGGCGGGCCTCAACGTGAATTATTACCGTTCCGCCGAAAACAGAACGGCGAGCAACTATAAAGCAACCTATTTCCTCATTACACCCTATGCATCGGCTAAAGTCGGTCCGGTGGCCCTGCAGGCGGAATTCAACTATGCCACCGGTAAGACAAGGGAATATGACAACGGCACAGCAGACATAAAAATGGAAAACATTACCGGCTGGCTTGACGCCACCGCTACTTTCGGGCCGGTTTATTTCGGCGGCACTTTTGCTTATGTGTCGGGCGATGATCCCAACACAACCGACAAACAGGAAGGGGGCACTATTAACGGCGGCCGTGACTGGAATCCCTGTCTCATTCTCTTTAACTACTATGACCGTACTTATTGGATCGGCGCTCTTGCCGGTAACGGCGGCTCTACCAACAGCGGCCCCATGACCAATGCTTTCTTCTATCAGGGCAGGGTGGGTGTAAGGCCGACGGCAAAGATGGATATCACCGCCTCGATTTCTTATGCCAATGCCGACAAAAAACCGGCCGGTTACGCCTCGGATACATATGGTTATGAAATAGATGTTACGGGAACATACAAATTAACCGATAATCTGTCGTATCTGCTGGGAGTAGGTTACCTGCTTACAGGTGATTATTTCAAGGGTACCAGTGCAACCAGTTCGGTTGGTAATGATTATATGGTTGTTAATAAGCTGACATTAACATTCTAGGCTGCTGCTGAAAAAGGCTCATATGCCGGTGTTACGCTTTGCTGCACGATTCTGGCGTTGCCTTGTCTCTGCTTTTGAGTAGCCTAAAGGTTTTTATTAATATAACCGGTTTTAACTGTTAACTTATCTGATCCCTGCGGGATTATTACCCGCAGGGATTTTTTTTGGGCAGAAAGGCCGGGCAGATAATAAAGATGAAATTATAATAGCCCGGTAATCGGAAACAAAGGAAATCTTAATGCATCCGGTAAAGAATGGATTTTTCTTGTAAGCGGTGTTACTATTATTCAGCTGTTTAATGAGAAAATTATGAGGAGTAAGTTATGTTTGGAAAAACATCAGGGTTGATTGTTGTTATTTTGTTTCTTTTTACGGCAATTGCAGTCGCCGCTGCGGAAAGCATTCCACCCAAAGTGGGAACTGCACTGCCGGACATTGATTTACTTATGCCGGATAATTCCGCCGATCGGAAATATCTTGGTTTGCCGTCCGGAGGCAAAACATTCCAGGTCGGCCGGATAAAAGCGAAAGTATTAATTATCCAAATATACAGTATGTACTGCCCTTATTGCCAGGCTGATGCTCCCAACGTTAACCGTCTCTATGGTTTGCTGGAGAGCAATCCGGCGCTCACGGGTAAAGTCAAACTTATCGGTATCGGCGCCGGTAATACCTCGTTTGAAGTTGCAACCTACAAGAAAAAATATTCGGTTGCCTTTCCGTTAATTCCCGATGCCGATTTTAAGATACACAAAATTATAGGTGAAGTGCGAACACCTTACTTTATTGCGGTAAAGATAACCGACGGCGGCAGGAATGAGGTTGTTTATTCGCGCCTGGGTGCGCTTGAGGATGTCGAGCAGTTTCTTGGGCAGATTGTCCGGACTGTACAGTCGAATTAGGAGGCGGGAATGAAAATAAAAGCCGTTTTGCTGATTTTTATTATTTGTTTTTTCGCCGGTAATGCCTGTGCCGCCTCTGCTGCTTTTGAAAACAATATTTACAATCCGGGGGAGCTAAAGCCTACCGATAGTGTCCTGAAGGTTGGGGTGGGGGATGAAGCTCCCGCTTTTACACTGCCGGCTTTGAGCGGTAAAACAGTGTCACTGAGCGATTTTCGCGGCAGGAAAAATGTAGTGATTTCCTTTGTGCCTGCGGCATGGACACCCGTTTGCTCCGATCAGTGGCCGGGGTACAATATTATTCAGGATATATTCGAAAGTAATGATGCCGTTCTTTTGGGAATTACGGTGGATAACATTCCCACTCTTTTTTCCTGGACGAACCAGATGGGAAAACTCTGGTTTGACGTTCTTTCCGATTTCTGGCCGCACGGTTCGGTGGCGGCAAGCTTCGGCGTGCTGCGTTCCGACGGTATGGCGGAGAGAGCAATGCTTATAGTTGACAAAAAGGGACTTATTCGTTACATCGATGTCCATAATATCAATCAGCGTCCGCCTCTGGAAGATCTGGTCCGGGAGCTGGAAAAACTCAAATAATATTATTGACGGCACAATGTTCCACGGCTGTCCGGTATTGCTGGGAAGCGGTAAATTAAGAAGATGTTGCACATTTCCAACATGATTATGCTCGGAGCTGCCGGCCGTAATACCGGCAAAACCGAAATGGCCTGCCGGCTTATTAAAAAATTCTCCTTGTCTTATAAAGTGATTGCGCTGAAGGTTACTATCCACGAAGAAACGGCAGAGGGGAAACCCGTGCGCCGGGAAGATCGGGATACAGACGATTGGTCAGATAAAGGGTATCGGTTGGTCGAAGAAAAAGGGGAAAACCCGCAAAAAGACACCGGCAGAATGCGGGCGGCGGGAGCCCATAAAGTTTACTGGCTGGAAGGGGAAAGGGAATTTCTGCGGGAAGGGCTGAAAGCTTTTTTAGTGCTGATCAATAACGGACCGGATAAAATTATAATCTGTGAATCGAACAGCATGCGTCTTACCGCCGAGCCGGGGTTATTTCTCGTGAATCAGAATATCCGGGATCAATCCATGAAGCCGTCCTGCCGGAAGGTGATTCGTTTCGCGGATCGTATTGTACGGTTTGACTCCGAAAAATTTTCTTTTGATATTGATGCCCGTGACATCAATTATAAGGAAGGGCACTGGTCGATTCGTGAAAATGCCACTGCGATCATTCTGGCCGGAGGTAAGAGCAGCCGGATGGGGCGAGACAAAAGCCTGCTTCCCTCCGCCGGCGTTACTCTGATCGGAAAAATAGCTGCGCAGCTGCAAGATCATTTTCAGGAAATTATTATTGGCGCCAATAATAAGGAAAAATACCTGTTTTTGAATCTGCCGGTCATCCCCGATCTGGAAGAAGGTAAGGGACCGCTCATGGGCATATACTCAACGTTATTGCGTTCCCAGCATGAAATAAATTTTGTAGTGGCTTGTGATATTCCTGATCTGAATATGAAATATGTCCGGGAGATGATGCGTCAAATGAAGGATCATGAAATAGTCATGCCGAAGGGGAGTGACGGTAAATATGAGCCTTTATTTGCAGTATATAAAAAATCGGTCACAGGTGCAGTAAAAAAACTTCTGGATGCCGGAGAAAGAAAAATCAGCCTTTTGTTCAGATCGGCGGATGTTTTGTACCTGCCCCTGCCGGATGAGGGAAAGTGGTACAGAAACTTGAATACGAAGGAAGATTATCAAAATTATATCAAGGACACTTCGTTATGATTTCTTTTGAAAAAGCTTTTGCCATAATAATGAATTCCGCATTTACCCTGGAGACGGAATCGGTGAAACTGAACCGCTCTTACGGAAGGGTACTGGCGCACGATATCCGATCGGATACCGATATGCCGCCTTTTGATAAATCGGCCATGGACGGCTATGCCTGCCGCAGGGCGGATCTGCAGGAGCCCCTCAGTATTATTGAAATTATTCCCGCCGGTCATCCGCCGCTGAAGACTGTTCAGAAAAACGAGTGTTCAAAAATAATGACGGGAGCTATCGTACCGCGAGGTGCGGATTGCGTGGTCAATGTGGAAAATACAAAAACCATTCCGGGAAACAAAGTCGTAATTACCGATGTTAATATTCCCGATAATATCTGCTATCAGGGGGAAGACATCAAGCGTGGTGAAGTGGTTCTCCGCAAAGGGGCATTGATTTTACCCCAGCATATCGCAGTACTGGTGAATGCCGGAATCAGCAATGTCCCTGTTTACAGGAAGCCCCGCATCGGCATCATCACTACGGGAAGTGAACTTAAGGAACCGGAAGAGTCTTTGCCTGCGGGCTCAATCCGCAACAGCAACAGTTACCAGTTGATCGGGCAGGTGCAAAGAATGTTTATTGAGCCCGAATATATGGGGATCGCCGGTGACACGGAAGAAGCATTGACTCTCCTGATACGGAAGGCTTTGCAGGAAAAAGATGTAGTGCTTGTTTCCGGCGGGGTATCTATGGGCGATTATGACCTGGTTCCGGCGGTATTGAAAGCCAATGGAGTTAATCTGCTGTTTGACCGGGTGGCTATGCAACCCGGCAAGCCGCTGACATTCGGAACTAAGGACAAAACCGCAATATTCGCTTTTCCGGGGAATCCGGTTTCTACTTTTCTCCCTTTTGAAATTATGGCCAAACCTTTTATTTACAAATTAATGGGGCATGACTACCTGCCCAAAACTTTTCCCCTCGTTGCCGGGGAAGATTTTAAGCGTAGAAGTGGAGATCGCAAGGCCTTTGCTCCGGTTAAAATTATAGAAGGTAAAGTATTCCCGGTGGAGTTTCATGGTTCCGCGCATGTTAATGCTTTATGCCCTGCGGAAGGATTTATTTCTTTCCCGGTGAATGTGCTGGAAATTAAGAAGGGAGAAATTGTCGACGTTATACTCTTATAAAACAGGTGCTTAGGATTAACGGCCGGTAAGTGCAAAAGAGATTTGGGCAGCATACCGTTACTTTCCGGACTTCCGGATTAATTTCTGAAAATCCTGATGAGCCGTGTTCAGGAGTTCTTCCACATCCTTTTCCAGTTTTTCAAAGCGGCTGATAATCGCCCGGGCCTGCGGAGTCAATTGCATGGATTTATCACGCACACCGACATCTACCAGTTTCATTCCCATCCGTTCTTCCGAAGCCCTTAGTCGTCCCCAGGCCGCCCGGTAAGACATTTCCAGCTTTTTAGCTGCGGCGTTCAGGCTATGCTGCTCGTCAATGGTCTGCAAAATATTGTCTCTTCCTTTACCAAAGACAACCTTCCCGTCTTTTTCGATCCATATTTTATACTTGATTTCCATCGCTTCTGCCCGTTTTCATTTTTTCTTATTTATAGAGACGATGGCTGTAAAATGTCAATAAAATTAATCCTGAACAAATTTATTTCATGTCTGTGTTTTATATAACATATTGACATTTGTGTGAATTTTGGTAAGCCTATGCCGATTTTGACATAGATCGTTTTTGACATAAAATACAGCGGAGGCTTTTTATGCAGATCACAAGAAGAGGCTTTTTAGCTCTAACCGGCACCATTGGAGGAGGAGCTGCCTTGTCCGGCTTGGGAATCAACCTGAATCCAATCCGGGCTTATGCGGAAGAGTTAAGTAAAATGGACAGGGTTAAAGCCGCCAGGCAGGTGACAACGATTTGTTGTTACTGTTCCGTCGGCTGTGGTCTTGTTTGCAGTGTGGATAAGGCTACAGGTAAAATTATCAACATTGAAGGCGATGCCGATCATCCCATCAATCAATGAAGGGTCACTTTGTGCCAAGGGTGCGGGCTTCTTCGATCTGACCGAGGCCAACAAACACAGGCTTACCAAAGTCCTTTATCGTAAGCCTTATGGAACCCAGTGGGAAGAAAAGGATTGGGACTTTGCGCTTTCCCGGATTGCCCGTCTGGTCAAGGACACGCGTGACAAGGGTTTTGTCAGGAGAAATACCAAGGGTGAACTGGTCAACCGCTGCGAGACAATCGGCCATTATGGCAGTTCCAATATCGATAATGAGGAATGCTGGCTGGTTACTGCAAAATGCAGAGCGCTGGGCATGGTCTACATAGACCATCAAGCCCGCGTCTGACACAGTCCATCTGTAGCGGCTCTGGGAGAGTCGTTCGGACGCGGTTCCATGACGAACCACTATTGTGATTTGAAAAATGCCGATGTCATTTTGATTATGGGCAGCAATGCTGCCGAGCATCACCCGATCGCCTTTAAATGGATCATGAGAGCTAAAGAAAAAGGCGCCACCGTCATTCATGTCGATCCCCGTTATACCCGTACATCCGCCCGCTGCGATCTTCATGTGCCGCTTCGTTCCGAGACGGACATCGCTTTCCTGGGCGGCATGATTTCCTTCATCATTGAAAACAAGAAATACTTCAAAGATTATGTCCTCAATTATACGAACGCATCGTTTATCGTCGGTGAGGACTTTTATTTTAAAGATGGTCTTTTCTCCGGGTATGATGCCAAGAAGAGGAAATACGACAAGACAACCTGGGTGCTGGAAAAAGACGGCAGCGGCATACCCAAAAGGGATATGACGCTCACTCATCCCCGTTCAGTATTCCAGATGATGAGAAAACACTATTCTCGCTACACGCTGGATAAGGTATCCAGCATTACCGGCGTGTCCAAAGAAAATCTTCTCAAGGTATATGAAATATAAGCTTCCACCGGCGTTCCGGACAAGGCAGGAACGGAATGTTACGCGCTGGGTTGGACCCATCATACAACCGGCAGTCAGAATATCCGCACCATGTCCATCATTCAGTTACTTCTGGGCAATATGGGTATCGCGGGTGGTGGCATCAATGCTCTGCGCGGCGAACCCAACGTTCAGGGTTCAACGGACCATTGTATTTTATATGGCAATCTACCTGGTTACCTGAAGATGCTTCCCGCGTCGCTCACTACGCTGGATAAATACCTGCATAAATACACGCCGGTCTCTAAAGACCCCCAGTCGGCCAATTACTACTCGAATTATCCGAAATTCTTTATCAGTTTCCTGAAAGCGATGTGGGATGACAAAGCAACCAAGGACAACGAATTTGGTTATTCCTGGCTGCCCAAGATGGACGACGGGAAAGCCTATTCCACGATGCATGCGGGCAAGGTGAAGGGATTCTTTGCCATCGGCGCGGTCCTGGCGTCGATCCCACCAAGAACAAGACCGAGGTTTTTCTCCTGCCTGCCACTGCGACGATGGAAAAAGAAGGTTCACAGAGCAACTCCGGCCGCTGGGTGCAGTGGAAATACAAGGCTACCGATGATCCCGGTGATGCACTCCCCGTGGGCGAAATCGAAATAAAAATCATGGCGGAAGTGAAGAAGTTGTATGAAAAGGAAGATGGTCCCAATGCCGAAGCTATTGTCAATTTCAAATGGGATTATCTGGACGGCAAAGGGCATTGTCTACGGAGAAATGATTTCCGTGAAATCGAGGAGGGGTGAGGTTGCTGTAAAGGCGCGTATTACCCGGCAGGTTCCGCAGGGACTGGTCTGGATGGCCTTTCATTTCCGGGAAGCCTGTGCCAATTGGCTCACCAACCCGGTCTATGATCCGGTTACGCAGACGGCGGAGTACAAAGCCTGCGCCGTGCGGATTGATAAACTTAAGTCAATGACACTCGCTGAAAACGAGTGCAATGAAGTTTGAAGCGGAAGTGGAATTGATCCCGAAAGCGGAGCCCGGCGGATGCAGGGCAAGCGAGTTTGGGCGAAGCTATTCGGGATCCCAGTGTTATATTCCTTAGGCGAGTATCAAAAACTTCCTTCAATAAAAAAGAGGGAAGTTTTTTTTGCATTTTTATGTTATTAATGACATAAAGAAGAAAGGGAGGAAGCATTTACCTTTATGAAAAAGATCTGTCGAATTTTGATCCTGATTCTGTCAATATTCTTAGTACCCTTTAATCTACCGGCTCAGGATAAAATAACCGTTGCCGTAGCAGCAAACTTTATTTCCGCCTTCCAGGAAATTGCAGCTGACTTTGAGGCGAAAACCGGTGTGAGAATTGATGCTACTTTTTCATCCACCGGTAATCTTTACAGCCAGATAAAGAACGGAGCTCCTTATGACGTTTTTTTGTCTGCCGATATGAAACGTCCCGAAATTTTACAAGAGGAAGGCTGGACCGACGGAACGTTCATTTATGCCCGCGGACAAGTGATCCTCTGGTCGGCTGATTCCGATTTTTGTAAAGCGCCGAGTTGGCGCGAGGCTCTGGAAAACGACCGGATCAAAAAAATATCCATTGCCAATACCGCCACTGCGCCCTACGGAACGGCGGCGATGGAAGCTCTCAGGAAGATCGGGAAATGGGATGCGCTGCAGGCTAAAATGGTTGTGGCTCAAACCATTGCGCAGGTCTTTCAATACGCATCGACACAGTCCGCTGATGTTGGATTATGCGCCCTTTCGGCGATGGCAAGTCCTGATGGGAAAAAAGGTTGTTTTTACCTTATCCCGGAAGCGCCTGATGTTATTCAGGCGGCTTGTGTCGCTAAAAAAGCCAGAAATCAAAAAGGCGCGGAACGTTTCGCCGCCTATTTGGTTTCAGAGGACGCCGTCAGTATAAAAAAGAAATATGGTTATCGTTAAATGGATTATCTTGCTCTTTATGTCACATTAAAACTTGCTTTAATTACCACCGTTCTTCTGATGATAATAGCCGCCCCTGTTGCTTATCTTCTGGCGTATTACCGTTTTCCGGGGAAGTCGCTGCTGGAGGCGCTGGTTTATCTGCCCATGGCGCTCCCGCCGACGGTAATCGGTTTTTATCTGATTATTGTTATGAGCCCGAAAGGCTTTGTCGGCCGCATCTGGGAAACATGTACCGGCGGATCATTGTTGTTTACCTTTTTAGGTATAACGATTGCCTCGATTATCTACTCTATTCCCTTTGCCGTCCAGCCGATGAAGGCGGCCTTTTCTAAAATTGATCGTCGTCTGCTCGAGGCCTCATATGTGCTCGGTTTGTCGAAGCAGGCGACATTTTTGAGAGTGATTATTCCCAATTCCTTAAGTGGCATAGCCGCTGCCGCTGTTTTGGTTTTTCTGCACTCGATCGGTGCCTTCGGAGTTCTCTTGATGGTCGGAGGGAGCATTCCGGGAGAAACCAAAGTTGCTTCCATTGCCATTTATGAAGCAGTGGAAACCATGAATTATTCGGCCGCCGGGATGATTGCCCTCAGTTTCATTCCCATCAGTTACGCCTTTTTGTTATTGATTAACAGACTAAATGAGGATTCCCGTACATGACCATTTCCGCTTCTCTTAAGAAAAGATTGAAATACTTTAATGTAGACATATCTTTTTCCTGTGCCGAGGAAAATATGCTGGTGATGATCGGTCCCTCCGGGGGAGGTAAAACCACCATTATCCGCATGCTGGCGGGACTTACAATGCCCGATGAGGGCCGGATTTTATTCGGTGATGAGGTCTGGTTTGATGCGGCGGGTTGCATCAACCTTGAGCCGCAGAAACGCCGGTTAGGTTATGTGTTTCAGGATTACACTCTTTTTCCGCACCTCAATCTTTTTGAAAACGCTGCATTTGCAGCCTCGGATAAAAAAGAGGTCGGTGAGCTTTTTGAACTTTTTAAAATCGGTCATTTAAAGAAAAGAAAGCCTCATATGGTGTCCGGCGGCGAGCGTCAGCGTTGCGCCATCTGCCAGGCGCTGGCCCGGCATCCCCGGCTGCTGTTGCTGGACGAACCTTTTTCCGCACTCGATGTGATCACGCGCAGGGGATTGCGGGAGGAACTGAAAAGTCTGAAAGGCTCGCTGTCCTGCCCCATTATTTATGTGACGCATGATATCAATGAAGCCCTTTTTCTGGCGGATGAAATTATGCCGGTAGTCGAGGGTAAAAACGACGACGGCTGGATGCAGCGTACAACATCGCGCCAATCGGAGGAAGGCTCGCCGACCAGAGGCGCGCGCGAACCGAGACTGGCGCTGGTGTATTGATCATGTAGGGAATGGTCGCGACCATTCCCTATGCTGTAAGGAGAAAAAATATTTATGAACATCTGCACTTATTCCTATGAAGAATATTTACATCTGGTTAAATCTTTCCACGGCAATCTGGCTCCTGGTCTGATTATCGGCGGGTTTATCGTTGATCTGGCCATGAAGCATCTGCCCAAAGGTGATTTTTTTGACGCTATTTGCGAAACGCCGGTATGCCTTCCTGATGCAGTTCAGATTCTGACTCCCTGCACCATCGGCAACGGCTGGCTCTCCATTGCCCCTTTCGGCAGATTTGCCGTTACGTTGTATGAAAAATATACCGGAGACGGCGTGAGGGTCTATCTGGATACAAAAAAACTTGATGCCTGGCCGGTAATACGCGACTGGTATCTGAATAAGAAAAGAAAGAACGAACAAAATACGGAGATTCTCCTGGCGCAGATCAAGGAAGCAGGCCACGCCCTGTTCAGTATCCAGCGTGTAAAGGTCGAACCGGGAAAAATTCGTCGCCGGAAAATGGGGCCGAATGGTATTTGTCCGGTCTGCGGGGAGGCTTATCCTTCCAAACACGGAGATAAGTGTCTTAATTGCCAGGGAGAAACTCCTTATACCGAGGTTATTTCCCTGAGTATCGTAAAACAATAAGTTCTTGTATCCCATCATTACTCCGGGAAATGAGGGATGTCGGTCGGTTATGGGAAAACAATTTCCGCTCAAAGAGGGCACTATTTTAAAGCGCCTTTACCAGGTGCTCGAAGCATCCTCGAAAGGCAGACGGATCAATGATCTGCGCGTCGGCTTGAGTTACGTGGGCGTTAAGCTTGACAATAATCAAGCGGGCTTGGCCGCGGTTCTGCCGGATGCAAAAACGCAAAGCTGCACAGCTCTGCAAGAGGCCAGTACTTATGCCGGCTGTAATGCGGAAAAAACGTTGCATTATCTTGTGGAGAGTAAAAACGTGCTGCAGCGGGCGATCGGCCTTGCTACAGCCAATGCATTCGGCGGGAGTTCTGTTGAAAATGAGGAAGATCGGGAGGCGACATCTTATTTTAATTTGCAGCCGGAAGAAAAAGTTGCCATGGTGGGGCTCTTCGCTCCGCTGGTGGAACGTATTCGCGCTACCGGTGCCGCAATTACGGTTATCGAAAAAAACCCCGGGCGCATGAAATTGCTTTCACTTGCCGAAAAACAAAGAACTTTACGAGAGTGTGATGTTGCCATTATAACCGCTACCACACTTTTAAACGGCACCTTTGAAGAAACAATCGGTTTTCTGGGCGAGCCGCGTTTGGTTGCCCTCTTGGGACCGTCTACCCCGCTCATTTCTTCAATTTTTCAGGATACGCCCGTTACTCACTTAGGAGGGGCCGTCATTGCGGATCCGGCAAATGTATTGCAAATAATCTCCGAGGGAGGCGGCACTCCCGCTTTGAGGCCTTATCTGCGGTTTGTTAATTTGAATTGCAGAGTCAGGAAACCAATAATCTCTCCGGGCAACTGTAGATGAAACCGCCCGTATTCCGGACATACCCCATAATAGTCACATTGTGTTCCCTCGCAAGCTTTACGGCGGCGGCAGTTGGCGTTGATTTGGAAACCACAACGGGAATGCCGATCCGGATAATTTTTGCCATAATCTCCGAAGATATTCTTCCGGAAGCAAAAACAATTCCCCTGCCTGATAAATATTTTTTGGCGGATTTCAGCAGAATTCCCGTCATTTTATCATAGCAGTTGTGCCGCCCGATATCTTCCGTCAGTATTTCGCAATCCGGTGTGTAAAAAAGAACGCTGTGCACGCCGCCGACAGTTGCAAATATTTCCGATTTGGTGATAAAAGCCGCCATTAAATCCAGGATGCCGTCGAGGGGGAAAGTTATTTTGGACGTAAGCGCTTCATATTGATTCTGTGCCGGCGGATTAGTATGGTATCTGCCGCCACTGGAAGTAATGCTGTTCGTGCTATATTGATTTCCGGGAACAATTCCCTCTTTCAGCTCAACGCTTACAGCCGGTATCTTGTCGTTAAAAGAAATATTTTTCACATCCTGCAGAGAATCAATAATTCCTTCATTATAAAGAAAACCTATAACCAGTTCTTCCTGCTGCTGATTGAGGCAGGAAATAGTTATCAGTTCCATTCCGTTTAAAATAATTTTCAGAAATGTTTCGGTGATAACTTTTTTGCCGGTAGCGGAGAGACGGCAGCCGCTTTCATCTTTCGTAATCTCAAGAACGGCAAGTTCTTCGAAAATATTATTTTCCAAAGCAGTATTCCTTTCCGGTCTGAATGTTTGCGTCGCTACTATATGAAGAAAATATTTTGCCTGTCAACGACAGATTTTTTGATAAAACAAAACACGATTAAAATTTTATGACCAAAAGTCATTAATTGTCGGCAACTTTCGACCATGATGCCATACGGTACCGATCTTGTTACACTTTTTTGTTATGTCATAAATGGCATAAATAGCTAAAATCACTCATCTTTACCGTTGACAACACTACGCATTAAATATATAGCATTTCTCCGGATTAAAACGTTATTTGCTGGAAAAATTCCTTGTTCTTTAGCCTTGATTTTTCCAAACAGATTTTCCTGGATAATGATTGCAATTCAAGGAAACGGCTGTTTATTGAAGGTTAAAGATCATGAAAAGAATATCAGGAGAGGAGAAGGATTTCATGAATGTCAGCAGAAGAAGTTTCTTGAAGATTTCCGGTGCTGTGCTGGCAACCAGTGGATTGGGCGTGAGTCTTAAACCGATAGCCGCGCACGCCCGGGAGTTGAAAATCAAATACGCCCAGAAAACCACCACTGTTTGCCCTTATTGTTCCGTGGGATGCAGCATTATCGTATCCGTGCGTGACGGTAAGGTCATCAACACCGAGGGGGATCCCGACAGTCCCATCAGCCGTGGATCACTCTGCAGCAAAGGCGGATCGATCTATCAGATGGCCGTGAACCAAAATCGTCTGGGCAAACCGCTTTACCGTGCGCCTTTTGCCACATCCTGGAAAGAAGTTGATTGGGAATGGGCGCTTGCGAAGATCGCCGAAAATATCAAGAAAAGCCGGGACGTCAGTTTTAAAAAAACCAACAGCAAAGGTGAGCTCGTCAACCGCACCGAAGGCATTGCCTCTGTGGGATCGGCGGCAATGGACCTGGAAGAGTGCTTCACATACCAAAAATTCCTGAGGGGGTTGGGCCTTGTTTATATTGAACATCAGGCCCGTATCTGACACAGTCCAACTGTACCGGCTCTGGCAGAGTCGTTCGGACGTGGTGCAATGACCAATCACTGGGTCGATATAAAAAACAGTGACGTGATATTAATTATGGGAAGCAACCCCGCTTCCAATCACCCTGTTTCCTTCAAGTGGATAATGGAAGCGGTGGAAAAGCGGGGCGCTAAGGTTATTTGTGTTGATCCGCGGTTTACGCAATCGGCATCGAAGTCGCATCTTTACGCGCCGCTTCGTTCCGGAACAGATATCGCTTTTCTGGGCGGTATGATCAAATACATTCTGGACAACAATCTTTATTTTGAAGAATATGTTAAAAATTACACCAATGCCGGTTTCCTCGTCAATCCGGCCTTTAAAATGCCGGGACAAAATAAAGGTGTTTTTTCCGGGCTGACAAACGGCAAGTATGAAAAAGACACCTGGACGTATCAAACGGATGCGGAAGGAGTCATTAAAAAAGATAAAACACTGAATGATCCGAATTGCGTTTTCCAGCTTCTGAAAAAGCACTATTCACGTTACACGCCGGAACTTGTCGAGAAAATTACCGGAACGCCCAAAGACAAGCTGATTGAAGTATACAAACTCTATGGTTCTACCGGTAAACCGGATAAGGCCGGAGTTGAGCTCTACGCCATGGGCTGGACGCAGCATACCGTCGGTGTGCAAAATATCCGCACCATGTGCATAATCCAGTTGCTTTTGGGTAATATGGGTATTGCGGGCGGCGGGATTGCAGCGATGAGAGGCGAGGGTAATGTGCAGGGTTCCACCGATCACGGCCTTTTATTCCATATCTGGCCCGGTTATCTGGGAACGCCTACCGCGTCGCTTACGACGCTCAAAGAATTCAACGAAAAACGCACACCCAAGACCAAGGAAAAGGATTCGCTCAACTGGTGGAAAAATTTCCCGAAATATTCGGCGAGCTTCCTCAGATCCATGTACGGAACGAATCTGTCGATAGAAGATGCCTACAAAGTGATGCCGAAGCTCGATGACGGTGCCAATTACTCCTGGCTGACGATTTTTGATCAGATGTATAAGGGGCAATTTACCGGATTCTTTGCCTGGGGTATGAACCCCGCATGCAGCGGTGCTCATTCCAACAAGGTCCGTCAGGCGATGACCAAACTCGACTGGATGGTCAATGTTAATCTGTTTGATAACGAAACGGGGTCTTTCTGGCGAGGCCCGGGTATGGATCCCGCGAAAATCAAGACGGAAGTTTTCCTGCTTCCCTGTGCTTCTTCCATCGAAAAGGAAGGCAGTATTGCCAACAGCGGCCGTCTGATGCAGTGGCGCTATAAGGCGGTCAATCCTCCGGGAGAGGCTCTGCCCGACGGCGACATCATGAGCGAAATCTTCTTCAAGGTAAAAGAACTCTACGAGCAGAAGGGTGGTCCGCTCAAAGAAGCCATTACACAATTAACCTGGCCCTACGGTAAAATGGCCGGTAAGCATTTCCATTATGAGCCCCGTAAAGTCGCGGCTGAAATCAACGGCTTCTTCCTTACGGACAAGAAATTGGAAAACCCAACCAAAAAGGGCGAATTTAAAGAATTTAAAAAGGGTGATCTTGTACCGACCTTTGCCTGGCTGCAGGATGACGGTTCCACCTCGTCCGGCTGCTGGATATACTGCGGATCGGTCACCGAAAAAGGCAATATGGCCATGCGCCGCGGACAGGCTGATCCCACGGGTTTGGGGCTCTTCTCCGAATGGGCCTGGTCGTGGCCGGTCAACCGCCGCATCATTTACAACGGCGCTTCAGTTGATCCCCAGGGTAATCCCTGGGATCCCAAGCGGGCGGTTATTAAATGGAGCGGTGAAAAGTGGGTAGGCGATGTTCCGGATGGGACGGGCAATCCCGGCAAGGGGCGGCCGCCGTTCATCATGAAGCCGGACGGTGTGGCGAGCCTCTATGGTCCGGGACTGGTCGACGGTCCCTTCCCCGAGCACTATGAACCGGTCGAGTGTCCTATAGAAAAGAATATTCTGTCGCCACAGAAGAATAATCCTGTCATTAAACGTTTTGACGCAAGCGGTGTCGGTTCCGATCTGGATGTTTACTCCGGTGTGACAACTTGTGATCCGCGCTATCCATTCATCTGCTCGACTTATCGGGTCAGCGAACACTGGCAGACGGGAGTGCTTACCCGCTGGTGTCCGTGGCTGGCGGAAATGCAACCGGGTATGTTTGTGGAGATAAGCCAGGAATTGGCCAAAGAAAGAGGTATTGTCAACGGAGATGAATGTATAGTTAAATCCGTGCGTGGACAAGTGGAGGCAAGGGCAATTGTCACCCCCCGTTTCAAACCATTTAACATTGACGGTAATACAATTCATGAAGTCGGTATTCCTTGGCATTATGGCTGGATTACGACCAAAGACCGGAAATACAACCCCGGCGACAAGAAAGCGGAAGTCTTCACCCAGGGTGACGCGGCAAATCTTCTGACTTCAACCATCGGCGATGCCAACACCATGATTCCGGAGAGCAAAGCCTTTATGGTGAATGTTGCGAAGAAGGGGGTGAAGTAAAATGGCCGAGAAAATTAAATTATACGATGATTCGAAATGTACCGCCTGCCGCGGCTGCCAGCTTGCCTGCAAGCAGTGGAACGCACTTACTGCCTCGCAGACGGAAAACAGAGGAACCTACCAGAATCCGCCTTCCCTTGCGCCTAATACCTTCATGATCATTCACTATCAGGATTATGTGGACGGCAAAGGCAACGTCAAATGGTTGTTCCGGAAGGAAGCCTGCATGCACTGCACCGACGCGGCCTGTGTGACGGTTTGCCCCAGCGGCGCTCTGCATTATAACAAAGAGACGAAAACCGTGGGATTGGATCACGAAAAATGCATCGGCTGCAGGGAATGTGTTGCGGCCTGTCCGTTTGAAATTCCCCGGTATGATGCGAAAACAGAGAAAGTTTATAAATGCGATATGTGCGAAAGCCGGATTACCAATAATATGGAACCGGCCTGTGTGAAGGCTTGTCCGACCGGTGCATTGCAATGGGGAGTCAAGGAAGACATTCTGAAGGCCGCTGCCAGGCGTGTGGAGACATTGGGCGGAGATGCGGCGACCTATGGCGATAAATATGTCGGTGGAACGCATTTTATGTATGTTTTAAAAGAGAAACCGGCCGTTTATGAGAACATCCACAAAGATCCGAAAGTGCCGTTGTCGGTAACAATCTGGAAGGGCTGGTTAAAGCCGCTGAGTCTTTTGGCGGCAGCCGGCGTAGTCGGCGGATCATTCCTCCATTATATCCTTCACGGGCCGAAGCGTCCTGATCCGGAGCCCACTGATGAAAAGACGGAAGGAGGGAAATAAGATGAAAAAGGGATTAATTTTGGTAACTTCCGGCTATGAGAGATTCGTTCACTGGATGCTGGCCATTTCCTGCCTGCTTTTATGTTATACGGGATTGGGAATGATGTTTGAATCACTGAACTTTTTCGGCGTCATTTTCGGCGGTTTAAAGGGTTTAAAAATTGCGCATAACTTTATCGGTTTGGTTTTCGGAGTTGCCCTTGGCCTGGCGATCAAGATGTGGTGGAAGGAGGCCGGAGTATTTGTATTTCCGGAGGATTTCGAATGGTTTAAGACGGCCGGCGGTTATTTATGGCACGTGGATAAAGTAGCCGAGACAGGCAAATACAATCCCGGTCAGAAGATGTTTTTCTTGACTGTAGCGGCATTTGGCCTGCTCATGTTTGTGACCGGTTTTTTCATGTGGTTTCAGGAATCCTTTCCCTTGGGAAGCGATCTGCTGCACTGGCTTTACCCATTGCATGCATTGGGGTTTGTGGTGATTTTCGCGTTTTTCTTTGTTCATTTGTATCTGGGTACTATTGGTAATCCCGGGACCGTTCAGGCGATGATCAGCGGCTGGGTGACCAAGGCCTGGATCAGGAAGCAGCATCCGGGCTGGCTCAAGGAAATGGAACGTGAGGGGACACTGATAGTTTACAATAAAGAGGAGAAGTAAGGTTTTAAAAAATAACATTTAATGAAAAGGCCTGAAGTCGTCAACTTCAGGCCTTTTTTATTAAGACTACAGTGGCACAAGCTCAGCAAAGCAGAATTAATAATCCTGCAAGTTCCAGGTGCGGCACAAAGAAAGAATTGTCGTCCGATCCGTATACCGCAATTAAATAATAAGTTGTCCTAATAATAAAAATATTATAGCTTAAATCAATAACACTCGCTGAAAACAAGCAAAGTGCAGTTTGAAGCGTTAGTGGAATTGATCCCGCAAGCGAAGCCAAGTATGTTGAGCTATCCGGGATCCAGCGGGTCATATTCCCTGCCCCTTGGGACGAATATATTGGGGCAGAATCGTGAGGATTATTTAGGCCAAATAAGTGTAGTCATGCATGCTGGATAAATTTAACAGAGAAATAAACTACTTAAGAATTTCCGTAACCGACAAATGCAACCTGCGCTGTATTTACTGTATGCCCGAGGAAGGTGTGCAGTTTAAACAACATCAGGATATTCTGCGTTACGAACAGATTGAGCAAATAGTAAGAGAGTCCTCTCTCCTCGGGATCAACAAGATAAGACTGACCGGCGGGGAACCCCTGATAAAAAAAGATCTGGAAATCTTGATAGAGAAAATAGCAGGTATTCAAGGAATTAAAGAGCTTTGTCTGACGACAAACGGCATTATGCTGGCGCAAAAGGCGAAAACATTGAAACAGGCCGGCTTAACCAGCATAAATATATCTCTGGATACACTGCAGCCTGAAAAATACAGGGATATAACAAGAGGCGGGAATCTGACCGATGTTTTAAGAGGTATAGACAAGGCGGTTAATGAGGGATTTAAAATTAAATTGAACATGGTTGTTCTAAAAGGCATCAATGAAGATGAAATAGCCGCCATAAGAAGATTTTGTCTCGATAAGAACATCAGCACGCAGCTTATTAATCATTTCAGCCTGAAGAGTAATAAAAATGACGAGTATTTCTTTGACCGGCCTCCGAAATGCCTGAATTGCAACCGTATCCGGCTTTTATCCGATGGTGTCTTAAAACCTTGCCTGCATTCGGATATCGAATATAGAGTCGATTTTACCGATATCAGAAAAAGCCTGGAAAAGGCTATTCTGGCCAAACCGGAAAGGGGATTATCCTGCACGGCAAGAAATATGTTTGAAATAGGAGGTTGATGATGAAACTTTCGCACACAAATTCGGCGGGCCATGCTTTTATGGTTGATGTGTCTGCAAAAAAAATAGTAAAAAGGACGGCATCCGCTTATGGAAAAATAATTCTGCAGAAAGAAACGATCAATCTTGTTAAATCCAACTTGCTGAAGAAAGGCGATGTTTTGGCAGTAGCCAAAATTGCCGGCATTATGGCCGCAAAAAAAACGGAAGAACTTATTCCTTTATGCCATTGTTTAAATCTGGAACACGTAGATATTAACTTTAAAATAGCAGACGACGGTATTGAAATAGTGAGCCGGGTGGTAACTTCCGGGAAAACAGGCGTCGAGATGGAGGCGCTCACTGCCGTTTCCATTTCCGCCCTGACCATTTATGATATGTGCAAAGCCGTTGACAAAAAAATGATAATAGAAAATGTCCATCTTGTAGAAAAAAAGAAAGAGGAAATATAATTACCCGGGAATCGGAAAAGATGAAAAAATTTAAAATAGTATCTATTAACATTTCGGATAAAAGGGGCGGTAGAAAAACTCCGATTGCGGAAGCCGTCTTGATGGAAAATTTCGGAATAGAGGGGGATGCCCACGGAGGAGACTGGCACCGGCAGGTCTCTTTGCTGGCCGAAGAAGAAGTTCAGGATATGATCAGAAGAGGCGCCGATGTGACCTGCGGAGACTTTGCCGAAAATATAACAACACAAGGTGTCGATCTGGCCAATCTGCCGGTTGGTACCATATTGAATCTCGGCCAGGCGGTTTTGGAAGTTACCCAGATCGGTAAGGAATGTCATCATGATTGTGCCGTATTTCAACAGATCGGCGATTGCGTGATGCCGCGCAAGGGAATTTTTGCCAGAGTAATAAAAGGCGGGAAAATAAACAATGAAAGTGACTGTTATTACAATATCTGACCGGGCTGCCCGGGGAATTTATGAAGATCTTTCCGGTCCGGCAATTGAAAAAATACTGCAGGATAATCTGGAAAATATTGCCGTTGCCAGAATTGTTGTTCCCGACGAAAAGGATGAGATATTAAAAGCCTTGCGGGCCGCCGCTTCATCCGATTTCATATTAACAACCGGGGGAACCGGGCTTTCCGCCAGGGATATAACCCCGGAAATCTGCCGGGAGTATTGCGATCGCGAGCTGCCTGGTATTGCGGAGGCATTACGGAGCGAATCCTATAAAGAAACTCCCCATGCCTTGCTCTCGCGCGGGTACGCCGGGATGAAGGACAAAACCGTGATCGTTAATTTCCCCGGTTCCGTAAAGGCCGTAACGCTCTGCACAAAGATACTGATACCGGTTATGGGTCATGCAATAAAGATGATTAACAACGAGGGACATTAATTCAAGTCTGAAAAATATCTCAGCGGCGGGGCGGGCACCGGAATCAGCAAAATTTTACGCATCTTAAGACCTGTTTTGACGGATTAAGAGAATTTTATTTTGCCCGGCGCATTGTAACTTTAAATCTCCGTTTTCGTTCTGCTTTTCAATAACACCGGTTGATGAGTCAACGTAGCCGCTTTACCTGTCTTTGCAATAACATTTTATCGGAAGCAATTCGTTTTCCAAATAATACTTGACAATAAAAATAAACGAACGTATGTTGTCTATCAATAAACAACAAGCGTTGTTTGTTTATAGTGAAATATTTGATGAAAAAGTCGTTGAACAGAGGGCAGGTATAAAAGAAATTCTGATAAGTTAATTACACTATTGAGGGGGTGACGGATTAATTATGGCCAGAAAACAGATTGTGCCCAAAATTGCCAATAAAGAATTGGTTAAAGAAAAGCATAAACGGATTGTTGAAGCAGCCAGTGGTTTGTTTTTAAAAAAAGGCTTTCATAAGACCACGATGAGGGACATAGCTAAAAAATCTAAAATAGAACTTTCTTACCTCTATAAATATATTTCGACTAAAGATGACATTTTATATCTTTTTTATGAACATGTGACCAATCAATATGAGCCCAGATACAGAATGATCGAGTCTTCCAAAGACGAAGAACCGCTTATGCTTATGCAAAAGGCTCTGTTGTTGATACTGGAAGCAATCCATGGCCGGTTGCATGAAGTGCATACGATGTATACGGAAAGCCGTCATCTGAAGCATGATTCCCTCTGTGCGGTTCTCGAAAGAGAAAGTGAGTTTGTTAAAATAATCGAAAGTTTAATCAGGCGCGGCATCAAAAGCGGTGTTTTTAAGGTTGAAGATCCCGTCATGGCGGCAAATATCGTCCAGTACATGGTCGTTATCGAGAGCTTGCGGGGTTGGAACTTCCGTGGCCGTTATTGCTTCGAAGATTTTGCTGAATCGGTTATTGATTTCATAATGGGCGGACTCAAGGTTGACGAAAAAAAATGGCAAAAAATAAAAAGTAAAAAGAAAGGTTAGAAATTTTGCTTGGTAGCTGAGGATACATATCGGAGGGGGTATGGCGCTGCCGGCGTCGAAGGAAATCCGCAAGAATTATTCGGAAGTATGGCAGCTTGAGCAATTCTCCTGTTTTTGGCGGATTGTCCGGTTGCACGTAATACTTAATCACTGTTTTGTTTTTTAGAAACGGAAGAAAGAAATGAACGACAGAAAAGGGAGGTGTTTTATGAGAAAAAAGATTTTGGTAGTTGTAAGTATTTTCTTTATGGCCTTGATGCTGGCTGTGCCTTATGGCGTTAAGGCCGAGGACACGATTAAGCTTGGTGCAATACAGGCTCTTTCCGGAACATTTAAGGATATCGGCGAACGTTATCTGGAAGGAGCAGTATATGCCGTGCAGGTTATCAATGAAAACGGCGGACTCTTGGGCAAGAAGGTGGAAGTCATTCCGATTGATTCGGAATTTAAGCCGGATATTGCCACACGGAAAGCACAAGAATTAATTCTGAAAGACGGTGTGAAATTTTTCTACGGTGGTACGGGAAGCGCCGTGGGATTGTCCATGGCTCAGCTTGCGGAAAAAAATAATGTAATCATGTTCACCTGCGATGCGGATGTTCCCGCCATGACCGGAGTAAAATGCAATAAAAACTTCTTCCGACCCGGTGGACACACGGACAGCCGTTCTTATGCCGTGGCACAATTGACTGCAAAAATGGGTTACAAGAAAATCGCCATTATTGCCCAGGATTATTCCATGGGACGTGAAGCTGTTGCCGCTTACAAAAGGAAACTTCTGGAGTTGAAACCGGACACGCAATTCGTGATCGAAATTTATCATCCGGCAGGAACCAAGGATTATGCTCCTTACGTCAGCAAGATCATTTCGGCAAAACCAGATATGATTTTTACTCCGAACTGGGGCAATGATATGACACTGCTGCTCAAGCAGGGACGCCCCATGGGAATGAATCAGAAGATTCTTGCTTATTTTATGAATGACGAAGTAACAATTCAATCAGTTGCCAACGACAGTTATCTGATCGGCAATATGGGTGCGGAAATCTACGATCTTTCCATCCCTACAAAGAAGAATCAGGAATTTATCGCCAAATTTTACAAAGACAAGGGTTATTATCCGACCTGGCTGCGTGGGAAATCTTACATGGCGACAATGTTTTGGGCGGAAGCAGTCAAAAAAGCGGGAACAACGGATGTCAATGCCGTAATCAAGGCCTGGGAAGGCCTTACTTATGACGGTCCGGCCGGTCTCTGGACAATGCGGGCCTGCGATCATCAGGCTCAGGTGCCTTACTGGTATACGGAAATTGTTAAGGAGAACAAATTTTTCAAACATGCTTATGGAAAGCTGACGGGTACGGTTTCCGCCAAGGATGTAGAAGTAACCTGTGAGGAAACAGGCTGCAAGATGAAGAAATAGAAAGAACAAAATATCTTGCCTGTTAATAATTCTGTCTTTAAAGGCATTCCGGACGTCTCATCGCGCCGGGATGCCTTCAGACAATGCATATATAAGCAAAAGAGTTGTTGCTCAAATCTCTTGTGTGCTTACCGGAGAAGTTTTTGATGAATTCCGAATCTTGCTTGTGACGTTTTTAGAACTTGTCTTCGGTAATTCTTAAAATGACAGATAGTTTTAATGCAAAAGAGGGATGAATTTGCTGTGAGTTTGAAGGAGTTAAAAAAGTGGAATACAAAACAATTATTTACGAAAAAAAAGATTCGATAGGAACTATTACGTTGAATCGGCCGAAGAGCATGAATGCCTTAAACAGTGTTGTTTTTGGAGAGTTGAAAATATTATTGAATGAAATCGAGAGAGACGAAACGATTAAAGTCGTGATTATCAGGGGGAATGATGATTTCTTTGCAGCCGGCGCCGATTTGTCCGAAATAGAAAAGATAGAAACATCGGTTGATGCACATTTGTTTTTCAAGGATGCTCAGGTCGTTTACAATTCTGTAGAAAGTCTGGAGAAACCTGTTATTGCGGCAATAAGCGGTTTTGCCTTGGGAGGTGGTTGCGAACTGGCATTATCCTGTGATTTCCGAATAGCCTCAGAAAACGCCAAATTCGGCCTGCCGGAACTAAAGGTCGGTCTCATTCCGGGCGGAGGAGGGACGCAAAGGCTGCCGCGCCTGATCGGTACGGGGCTCGCCAAGGAACTTATTTTCACCGGCGATTTTATCGATGCCGGAGAAGCATACCGTATCGGTCTGGTCAATAAAATATTTCCGACAGCTTCTTTAACGGAGGAAGTGAGTAAAATCGCCCGGAAGATTGCCCGTCAGCCCGGTGTCGCCCTGAAGGCTGCGAAGCTTTCCATAAACGGTGGAATCAATATGGATATTAAGTCCGGTGCCGATTATGAAGCCCGTTGCTTTGAGTTGCTGTTTTCCACAAATGACCGTCGGGAAGGAACGCGGGCGTTTGTCGAAAAGAGAAAACCGGTTTTTATTGATAGATAACGGAGATTATATGATCAGATTCACCGTAAATGTATTCTGAAATTTACGAAGATGAAATGATCTTGGAAAATATTGTAATGAAATTCAGGAGGAACATTTTATGAAAATTACTAAAGTTGCCGTAATAGGAGCGGGCAGCATGGGCCGTGGTATTGCTCAGGTATCTGCGCAGGCCGGGTATCAGGTAGCTCTTTATGATATGAATAGGGAAGCGTTGAAACAGGCTTTTGCCAATATTGAGAATATGCTGGGAAAAGCAATTGAACGGAAAAAAATTACGGAGCAGCAAAAAGCGGACACATTGAAACGTATATTGACTCCGGCTTCTTTAAAAGAAGCATGCGAGGATGCGCAGCTTATTGTTGAGGCCGTATTTGAAAACCTGGAAATAAAGAAAAAAATGTTTTCCGAACTTGATTCCTTTGCCTCCGATAATGCCATCCTTGCGACCAATACATCTTCGCTTCCGATAACGGCAATCGCTGCGGCAACCAAGAAACCGTCAAGAGTGATCGGCATCCACTTCATGAATCCTGTTCCTTTAATGAAAGGTGTGGAAGTTATTCCCGGCCTGGCCACAAGCCCGGATGTAACAAATGCGGCCATGCAATTTGTCGAGAGTTTGGGAAAAATACCCGCGAAAGCAGTGGATTACCCTGGTTTTATTGCGAGCCGTATTCTTGATGTAATGCTGAATGAAGCAGTTTATGCGGTCATGGACGGCAACGATCCGGCTGATGTGGATAAGGCGATGAAGGTATGCCTGAACTTCCCGATGGGTCCCCTGGAATTGATCGACCTGGCCGGTCTGGATATACTTCTTAATGTAATGGAGACAATGCAGAAGGAGCTGGGAGATAAATACAAACCGGCGCCGCTTTTAACAAAAATGGTTCGTGCCGGTTACCTGGGGAGAAAAACAGGCAGAGGATTTTTTGAGTATAAATAAAAGACAACCGCAGAAAACAAGCGAAGCGAAGTTTGAAGCGAACGTGGAATTGATCCCGAAGGCGCAGTCCGGCAAATGCCGGATGAAGCCATTCCGTGATACGGAGAGTCATACCCCGCTGCGAACTTGCGATTGAAGAAAAACCACTAATAATATGGTACAAATAATCCCCCCAATACTTCAGGGGCAATGAAGAAAGCGGTTACTTCAGGTATAACAACTATAAGGAGAATTAAATATGAAATTTCAAAAAAGTAAAAATGATGTGGTATGTGTCAGCGCAGTTCGTACACCATTCGGCCGTTTTGGAGGAGGTATGCGTGATATGGATATTTACGATCTCGGTTCCGTGCCCATGAAAAATGCTCTGGAAAGAATCAAACTGGATCCGGCTAAGATAGATGAAGTGTGGTGGGGTAATGGAGATACAAGCAATACGAAGGATCCCTATACTCCGGTTGTGGCCCGCCAGACTATGCTTAAAGCCGGTATTCCGCCGGAGGTTCCGTCGGTAACATTTGATCAGGCCTGCATCTCGGCTATGGATGCCGCCAAATACGGCATACGAAGCATTCTTACCAATGAAGCGAAGATTATTCTCACCGGCGGTTCTACAAGCTTCAGTACAGTGCCTTTCCTGCTCAGAGATATACGCTGGCAGGGCCGAAGGCACAGTTCTTTTCTGGTGGAAGATCCTCTTATACCTCTCGGCTATAAGGATTATGCACCTGTCGCCGTAGATGCCGGCAATGTTGCTGTAGAGTACGGTGTGAGCAGGGAGGAGCAGGACGTACTTGCTTATGAGAGTCATATGAAATACGGAAAATCCCTGCAGAGAGGTTTTTTTAAAAACGAGCTTGTTCCTCTGGAAATAACAAAAAAGGACAAAAAGGGTAATGTTCTTTCCAGTAAAACCATTGCAATTGATGAGCAGTATCGCTCCGACATCACAATTGAAGCCCTGGCCAAGTTAAAGCCGGTTTTTAACAATCCGACCTGCACAGCGGGAAACGCACCCGGCATGAACGACGGTGCGTCCGCCCAGATTCTGATGAAGCGGGAAACGGCGGATGCCTTATCATTGGAAGTTCTTTATACCGTCGTGAATATGTCGTCAATCGGGGCTGCAGCCCGGCTTATGGCTGCGGTGCCGGCTTTTGCCATTAAGAAATGTCTTGATGAAACCGGCCTGAATATTAACGATATGAAATATGTCGAAATTAATGAAGCCTTTGCCGCAGTCCCTCTGGTTTCTCTTAAACTTCTTTCCAATTCCCGATTTCTGTCTTCCGCCTATGCACAGATGGTGAAGGAAGTGGCTCTAAAACCGATTCTGGATAATGATCAAGTGCAATATAATGCTTTAAGAAAAATACTGAATGTAAACGGCGGCGCGATAGCTATCGGACATGCCAATACTGCCACCGGTGCAAGACTAATGATGACGGCTGCTTATAATCTGAAGGAAAACGGGGGCGGATATGCCGCCTGCGGGATATGCGGAGGTCTGGCCCAGGGAGCAGGCTGTATTATCTGGGTGGAATAAAATATACATCCGTTGACCGGGAAACAGATTTCTCTTTATCTGCGGCCGGTCGAACAGCTGATTTTCAGCAGCAATGTTTTTCCTTCGGCAGGATGAATGAAAAACATGTTTTACCGAAGTGTTAAAATGAGGAGGATGTGTCAATGGCTCATATTTACGAGGGAATTAGAATTATTGATTTGACGAATAACCTGGCCGGTCCTTTGACAACGGCGATGCTGGCTGATTTCGGCGCGGAAGTGATCAAGGTGGAAAAACCGGTATACGGAGATGATTCCCGGGCCTGGCCGGTTCAGATCGGCGGCGGCAGCAGTTTGTTTGTTCAGGCCAACCGCGGTAAAAAGTCAATTGTCCTGGATTTCAAAATAGAAGCGGATATGGAAATTCTGCGTAAATTAATAAAAAAATCAGACGTTCTTGTGGAGAGTTTCAAGCCGGGAGTTATGAGCAAGCATAATTTAACTTATAGTGATTTATGCAAATTGAAACCGGATATTATCATGTGTTCCGTATCCGCTTTTGGTCAAACCGGCCCCTACAGAGACCGGCCGGGTTATGACCTTATTGCCCAGGCTATGAGCGGAGTTATGGATTTAACCGGAAACACTGACGGTCCTCCGATGAGATTGGGCCCGGCGGTAGCCGATAATACCACCGCCTATCACGCTTTCGGTGCCATCGCATCGGCTTTATTTCACCGAAGCCGGACCGGTGAGGGGCAATTCATAGACGTCTCGCTTCTGGAGTGCATGACGATGCAGATAGATACTTTTGAAGTAGCTTCGGCTGGTCAGTATGTAACCAGAAACGGTAATCATCATAGCGTTTTGACGCCCTACGGTATCTTCGGCAAAAAATCAGGCAGTATGATGATTGCAGCCTTGAACCCCAAATTGTGGGATATGTTGACCAAACTTATGGGCAGGCCGGAACTTGCCGATGATCCGAAGTACATCACTGTTGCGGAACGAAACAAGAATGAAAAAGAACTGATACCAATTATAGATGAATGGGTGGATTCATTCGGTGATCTGGATAGATTGGAAGAACTGCTCATGAAAAACAATATTCCCTGTGCCAAAGTCAGGGCAGTAAAAGATTTAATTGATGACCCACATCTTAATTATCGCGGTACATTGGCGGAGGTCGATGTAAATTTTTCGCAGACAATGCCGAAGCTCAAGATAAGGGGAACGGCAATTAAATTTTCCAAAACACCCGGTAAACCCGGAAGTGCACCTGCTCTGGGCCAACATCAGGAAGAGATTCTGCGCTTGCTGGCGGAGTAAAAAATATTCGCAGCCGAAAGGTATTTCCCGATCAGCCGGTAATCGACAATAGGTTATCTTCAGTCTACGCCAATCATGATATTGGAGGCTGTGATGACGGTGTAGATTTCCTTATTCTACTGTATCGGCAGTAATTTTTCTGGCTATTTCCGGTCCAATTCCTTTCTGACGGCCAGGCCGATTTTTTCCAGGATATAGGGTTTCCGGACAAACTCTCCGGCACCCATGGCCTGGGCGTCCCTGACCCGCTCGGTTTCGGAAAAGCCGCTGACAATTACCGCCTTTTGACCGGGTTTAATCTCCAGAATTCTTCGGTATGTTTCCAGTCCGTCCATCCCGGGCTCCATAATCATATCTAAAACCAGCAGGTCCGTTTCTTTGTTTTTGAGGTATTCGATTGCCTCTTCCCCCGAGGCGACGGAATCAACCGAATAGCTCAGTCTGGAGAGCATGTTCATTGCCAGTTCCCGCTGCTCTTTCACATCATCCACTACCAGAATGGATTCACCCCTGCTCATATAGGCAATGGGAGATACGGCTTTTTCAGCTTTTGCCGGTTCTTCTCTGGTTACGGGAAAATATAGTGTAAAGATGGTTCCCTTGCTTTCATCACTTTGTACATCAATATATCCGTTATGATCCTTTACCGTCCCCCAGACGACAGCCAGCCCCAAACCCGTACCGCTTCTGCCCATGACTTTCTTTGTATAAAATGGTTCGAAAATTTTGCCCAGATCATTGGAGGAAATGCCGCTGCCGGTATCAGATACCATAAGGACCGCATAGTCTCCTTCCCGCATTGTGTCATACCCGCGGACGGGTTGATCCAGATAGCGGTTCGCCGTTTTTATCGTCACTTCTCCATGACCGGATATGGATTCCACGGCGTTTAAGATAAGGTTCATAATAGTCTTATTTAAATGTATTGGCGACCCTTTGATGTTGAGGAGGTTCTCTTCCAGGTTGGTACTGATTTTAACATTCGGATAATAAGATTTCAGCTTTTCAAACTCCGGCGCCCTCAGATAATCACGGACTAACCTGTTCAGATCGACTACCTCCGCAACATTTACACCTCTTCTGGCCAGAGTTAAAAGGTCCTGGATTATTGCGGATGCTTTCATGCTGGATTGCAGCAAATTATCGGCGTATTTTATGAGACTGCTGTCTGCCGGCAGTTCTTCCCGGATAAGCTCGGAATATCCAACCAATATACCCAGAACGTTATTGAGATCATGGGCAACACCGCCGGCCAAAGTGCCCAGAGCTTCCATCTTTTCGGCCCGATTTACCCGTTCCGCTAATTTTTTATGTTCCGTATTATCGCGGATACACTGAATGGCGGCTACTATCTCTCCTTTATCGTCCCGCAGAACAGACGCCGTACCGGCTACATGAATGTTACCGGGCGGCAGGTTCGGCACAAGTGATTCACCCAAAAGCTTGTCTCCCAACCGCTGAATGTCCGTGTATTGTTTTTCCATTTCCCTGTCCGGATGAAGGGCGTAATCGATAAGAATAGGTCTTCTCTCTCCATAAAAGGGAAGAGCATATTCGTGATCGCCTTTACCGATCATACTTTCTTTTTTAATGCCGGTCATGGTTTCTATGGCCCGGTTCCAGGCAATGATCCGGCCTTCCTTATCAATGACAAATGTGGCGTCCGGAAGGAATTCAATAATATCCGAAAATTCTCTCCGGCTTTTTTTCAACGCCTCTTCCGCCTGCTTTCGGCCGGTGATGTCCCGGACAAAGGCGCAGTAGCCCGATGGATTGTTATTCTCATCCCGAACAAGATAAATAGAGATTTCCACAGGTAATATTGTGCCGTTATTTCTTGTGAGTTCCTTTTCGTACAGACCGGAATAGCCTCTTTTCAGGACCTGTTCCGATAGAATTTCTTTTTCCCTGGCGGACCAATCAGGTGGTGTAATTTCGGTAAATTTGAGCGCAAGGATTTCTTCGGTGGTACCTCCGAAGATGTTTTGAAATTCAGTATTAAATTCGATAATTTTACCTTTCATATCAAACATTACCGATCCATCGCGAAGATTTTCGTACAATTCACGGTATTTCTTTTCCGAGGCCAGGTGCTTCCGGCTTATTTCCATTATTTCCGCCGTACGTTCCGTAACTTTCTGTTCCAGATTGCCAATGGCATCCTTAAGCTGCCTTGCCATCAGATTAAATGATTCGGCCAGTTCTCCGATTTCATCTCGACGGTCAATTTCAATGATCTGAGACCATTCCCCTGCCGCGAGAGCTTTGGAAGCAAGATTCAACTTCAGAATCGGTTTGGTAATCCTTCTGGCGATTATAAATCCGGCAATAATGGTCAGAATAAGAGCAATTAAACTCAGCAGGATGATATTGCGATGGCTTTCCTTGACCAGGGACATGAAATCGTTTTCGGGAACAATTACGGCGATGAGCCAGTCAATGCCGCGGCCATCCTGGAAAGGGGTAAAATGGACAAAATATTTTTCCCCTTTTATATCGAGGGAAAATCTCTGGTTTTGGCTGATGCCGGACAAGTCTCCGAACCGCTCGTATATCAGGCGGGAAGCATGCCTGATCAAAGTGTTTTCGCTTTCCCGGGCGGCAATGCGTTTTTTGTCTGCTGTGGAAGTTGGATCAATTGTTGATGTCGCTACCAGCATACCGGAGCGTTCCATAATGAATGTCTGTCCCGATTCGCCAATTTTGAGACTACGCAGGAACTGATTGATGTGGGAAAAGATAAATGAACTGCCCAGGACACCCTTCGTTTTACCGGTGACTTCATAGAGAGGTTTTGCTGCGGTGATGGTTAATCCTTCGCCGCCGGCATCGACAAAAACCGGGCTCCATGTCGGTTTTCCCGCCTGTAGTGCCGCCTTGTACCAGGGCCGGGTTTTATGGTCATAAGAAGGTAGCGTGCTTACGGCTTCGGTACGGCGACCGCGGGCATCAGTATTGAAATAAAATATTTTTCCTCCGGTCGGTGTTTGGGTCGCAATAATTTGCAAAGTTCCATCGGCAAGCCTCCTTGCTCCCCAAAAACCTCCCCCGGCAGTGCCAAGATAGGAGTAACTGATGTACTCGAATGACCGCACCTGATTCCAGAAATGGATTTCCAGGGGAGCCACTTTCTTCAGGTCTATCTGTCCGGATTCTATGGCGTTGGCATTGATTTCGTTTACCCGATGCGCCCGGTTAAGAAAGAGCATGATCCGGTCCTGTATTTGAGCGGTGGTTTTGTCCATCAGTTGGCCGGCCATACGATCAATAGCTTTCCCGCTGTTGTAAAAGGAAAAAAAACCCATCAGGATGACTGTTACCAGAATGAGGAAAACAAAGGGATAGGTCAGAATAGTCTGCAGGGAAGTTCCCGGTTTATGCAGCCCAAGCCATTTAGCAATTCTCTTTGGCATCCTTTGCCTCCATCGATTCTCTGAAAAAAATGTGTGTTTGTGGTGTGTTGTCTCGATTCTCCAGCCAAGGCGAGATAAGTTGATTTTGCTTTGTCGGTTTGTTCATTAACTTCCGGAATATCAACCGTTACTGTTTAAACTTTACATACGGAACGGAGGTATGTCAATTGGCAAGTGCGGAAATCAATGCCTGCCTTTATTGGGAAAAGACTGCCCGTGTTTTTCTATCTCCTCAAAATTATTTTACCGATGATCAGGAATCCGTCGTTCATAAAGGAAATAATGGTTGGTGAGATCCGGCGGATATTGACACAAAAAAAGGCTTGCTTGCGCAAGCCTTTATTACTGGTGGGTCGTGTGAGGATTGAACTCACGGCCAACGGATTAAAAGTCCGCTGCTCTACCTCTGAGCTAACGACCCGCTCTTGGTGATTATTTTTGAACGTGCCTCCTTAACAGCTAGTTTGTGCCATGTCAAGAAGAAACTAAGGGAAACTTGGCAATCCGCTCCGAGCCGGTATTTTTTTCAGTTTTACTTGCGGAAAGGATCTTCCAGAATTATTGTCTCCTCCCGGCCTGCGCCTACGGATACAAGGCTTATACGAGCTCCGGATAGTTCTTCCATCCGCTGTATGTACTTGCGGGCATTGGCGGGAAGTTCCTTCATGTCCCGTGCCTGCAGGATATCTTCCTTCCAACCGGGGAATTCCTCGTATAACGGTTTACACTTTGCAAGCAGGTCGATGTCGGCGGGAACGGCGTGCGTAAACTCACCATTGGGGGATTCATAGCCGACACAGATTTTAATTTTGTCTAGTCCCGTTAGAACATCCAGTTTGGTAATAGCTAAAAACCTGATGCCAGAAGTTCGCACGGCTTGTCGCACCAGTACCATATCGAGCCAGCCGCAGCGTCGCGGTCTGCCCGTTGTTGCTCCGAATTCCTGGCCGGTTTTCTGTATCCTTTTGCCGATTTCGCAACTTAATTCAGTGGGGAAAGGCCCTTCGCCGACTCTCGTCGTATAGGCCTTGCAGATTCCTACTACATTGCTTACGGTATTAGGGCCGACTCCCGAACCGCAGGCAGCGTTGCCGGCGACCGTACTGGAAGATGTGACATACGGATATGTTCCGTGATCGATGTCCAAATGGGAGCCCTGGGCGCCTTCAAAAAGGATTTTTTTACCCTTTTTGATTTCGGTGCCGAGAATCAGAGATGTATCGGCAACATGCGGTTTGATCTTTTGCGCATAAGCCAGATATTCCACTGCAATTTCATTTTCCGAGAATGGTTTGTCGTTATAAAGACCGGTCAACAAAAAGTTTTTTTCCGTAAGGGCGCGCCGTAACTTTTCCTTAAGCAGCGCCTCGTCATAAAGGTCGCAGACACGAATGCCTATGCGGGCTGCCTTATCTTCGTAAGCAGGTCCTATGCCTCTTCCCGTGGTGCCGATTTTTTTGCCGGTAGAGCTCGATTCCCGTGCCGTATCCAGCCGTTTGTGGTAAGGCATTATCAAATGAGCCTTTTCGCTCACATACAGTTTCGTGTTGGGCGGGAAAAGACCGCCTTTTTGCAACTCTTCGATTTCCTGAATCAATACGACCGGGTCAATAACCACACCATTACCGATAATACAGATTTTTTTGTCGTGCAATATGCCGGAGGGGATCAAATGTAAAATGGTTTTGCGGCCTTTGACCACCAGCGTGTGACCGGCATTATTACCGCCCTGAAAACGGGCGATTACATCGGCGCCTTCCGTGTAAAGGTCAACGATTTTACCTTTACCTTCGTCGCCCCATTGTGTGCCAACTACTGCGACATTTGCCATAAAAATATCATCCTTACATTTTTATCGATTTGACGGAAATAACATGCGGTAATTTCCGCAATTTATCCAGGATATCTTCCGGAACCGCCGAATCCGTATTCAGGACAACCAGTGCCAGCTTGACTTCCCTGTCACGGCTCAGATTAAGGCGGGCAATATTAACTTTATGCTTGCCCAGAGTTGTTCCCAGGTTGCCGATAACTCCCGGCTGGTCGGCGTTGGATACTGCAAGCATATGGCCTTCCGGAACAATTTCCACGGAAAATTCGTTGATGCGGACAATACGGGGATCGTGTTTGCCGAACAGAGCTCCTGCCGTAGTGCTTGTTTCTTTGGAAGTTTTCACCGACAGCGTGATTTGGCTCGTGTAATCTTTTATCTCGCTGCTTTTGGATTCCACTACTTTAATGCCTCTTTCCTTGGCGATGACGGGAGCATTGATATAATTGACGCTTTCAACGAGAATCGGCTCCAGAAGCCCTTTGAGGAGCGATATGGTTATCGGAGCGACATTTTGCTTGATGATTTCACCGCTGTATTCGATCTCTATCTGCTGAAGAGCGCCGGTTACCAGTTGGGCCTGGAACGCGCCCAGCTTTTCCGCCAGATCCAGATACGGACGGATTACCGTCATTAATTCCGCACTAACGGAGGGGAAATTAACGGCGCCTTTGATTTCACCCGTGGCAAAATAGGCGGCAATCTGACGGGCAATGGCTATTGCGACATTGGTTTGCGCTTCGTCGGTGGAGGCACCCAGATGCGGCGTACAGATGACATTATCAAGTTTAATCAAATCCATGTTCTTTGTCGGTTCTTCTTCGAAAACATCTATGGCCGCACCGGCAACTTTGCCCGAAACAAGAGCGTCATAGAGGGCTTTTTCATTTACGATACCGCCGCGGGCGCAATGAATCAGGAAAATACCGGTTTTCATTTTAGCAAACGCTTTGGCATCAATGAGATTTTTTGTTTCCTTGGAGAGAGGAGAATGCACGGTAATAAAATCAGACTGCTCATAAATTTCATCGAGTGATACAAGTGTAACGCCCATCTGTGCGGCCACATCCGGTGAAATAAAAGGATCATGGGCGATAACGTTCATTTTGAGCCCTTTAGCCCGGTCGGCGACAACGGCTCCCACTCGTCCCAGGCCGACAATGCCCAGAGTCTTGTTGCAATATTCGTTGCCCATGAATTTGCTTTTTTCCCATTTGCCCGCCTTCATGGAAGCGGTGGCCTGCGGAATGCGGCGGGCCAGCGCCAGCATCATGGCGATGGCGTGTTCGCCTGTGGTTACGGTATTGCCGCCGGGAGTATTCATAACGACGATGCCGCGTTTGCTTGCTGCGGGAATATCAATATTATCGACACCCGCTCCGGCGCGGCCGATGGCGCTCAATTTTGCCGCCGCTTCAATTATTTCAGCGGTTACTTTGGTGGATGAACGGACAATCAAGGCATCATAGTCTTTAATAATAACCTTTAATTCTTCCGGTTTCAGATTTGTTTTGACCTCAACCTTGATACCCGGCGCATTGTTCAATATTTCTACGACTTCGGCAGCCATGGAATCGCTGACTAAAACTCGTTTCATAACTATTCTCCTTGTTACAGATTCTGAATTTTTTCGTTATATATTTTTTCCAGTTCGGTCAGGGCTTCCCGAATATCACTCTCATTGATTGTCGGTCCGCACCAGAAACGGTATCCGGCTGGAGCATCCTTATAGGAATTAATATCATGGGCTATATTTTTTTTGCTTAGTTCCGAGGCGATGCTCTTGAGAAATTTCCCTTTATCTTCAGCGGGAAGTCCGTTGACTTTATCGCTTGTCACCATCAGACAAACGGAGGTATTTGAGCGTGTTTTGGTATCCCGGGCCAGAAAATCAACCCAGCTTGTTTTGGCAACCCAGTCTTCAACCACTTTCAGATTGGCCTTGCTTTTTTTGATGAGACCGCTAAGGCCGATTTCGCCCGCCCATTTCAGGGCATCAAGATAATCTTCCACGCAAATCATCGATGTGGTGTTGATTACTTCGCCGTCGAAAATAGCACGGTTGATTTTGCCGCTTTTCTTGAGGCGGAAGATTTTGGGCAGTGGCCAGGTCGGGTCGTAAGATTCCAGCCGGTCGACTGCCCGGGGACTTAAAACCAGCATGCCGTGGGCGGCTTCTCCACCCAGACATTTTTGCCAGGAAAAGGTAACCACATCCAGTTTGGCCCAATCCATTTCCATGGCGAAAACGGCGCTTGTAGCATCGCATAGGGATAATCCTTCGCGACCGGCGGGAATCCATTCCCAGTCGGGGACCTTTACGCCGCTCGTTGTACCGTTCGCAACAAATACGACATCATTTGTCCAGTCAACTGATCGCAGATCGGGCAGTTTGCCGTAATCGGCTTTTAAAATTTTCGGGTTGAGCTTCAATTGTTTGGCGACATCGGTGGCCCATCCTTCGGAAAAACTTTCCCACACTAAAACCGTAACCGGTTTTGGCCCCAAAAGGCTCCACATGGCGGCTTCAAAGGCGCCGGTATCGGAAGCGGGCATAATACCGACAAGATAATCCGCCGGAATGTTTAAAATCCTTTTTGTTTCATTGATTGCCTTGGCTAATCTTTCTTTACCCAGTGCGGAACGGTGTGAACGGCCCACGGGCGCATTCTGGAGCGCATTAAAACTCCAGCCCGGTCTTTTGCTGCAGGGTCCTGAACTAAAATTGGGGTTCATAGTACACATCCTTATAAAAAAGTTTGAAAAACAAGCCGCTTTTTATATCAGCAATGATAGTTTTACTCAAGATATTTAAAAGTGCCGGCCCGCCTTGCCGCAGCATTAAATCAGGGTACTGCTTTGATAATATAAGTACTGGTAATAAAAGAAATATTATTGAATAATGCTTTAGCGTGCTCCCATTGCCGTTGACACACAAGAGTCTTTTACCCTATACTTCAAAGCGGAAAGGAGACTGTAAAAATGACGACTCGAAAAAAACACGATGAGGCGGAAATAATTCCGGCAACTAAATTTAATTTGCAGGATGCCGTGGCCTATCAGGAAAACGCTATTGTCAGTAGAGAAATCGTCAGCAAAAACACCGGTACGGTCACATGTTTTGCTTTTGCCAAGGGACAGGGTTTGAGCGAACATACTGCTCCTTTTGATGCCCTTGTCTATGTCGTCGACGGAGAAGTGGAAATACACATTTCCGGGAAGCCTCACTTTTTGAAGGCGGGAGAAACGATCATCATGCCGGCTAATAAACCTCATGCCTTGAAAGCGCTCGAAAGATTTAAAATGCTGCTGATTATGATTCGATCGTGATCGGCGGCAGATAAAGAAATGAGGCTGATTATGGATTGCACGATTGCCTCCGGATATATTCCCGGTGCCATAGGCAGAGTAACACAGTTACATGCCTGCTATTACCATGATAATTGGAATTTCGGCCTTTATTTTGAAACAAAGGTAGCCTGCGAGCTTGCGCAGTTTCTGCAATCCTTCAACCCCGCCTGCGACGGTTTCTGGATTGCCATATGTGACGGCAAAATAATCGGATCGATTGCCGTTGTCGGAGAAAAATCGCCGCCGCGAAGGGCTAGATTACGCTGGCTCATTCTGGATCCGGAATTTCAGGGCCGGGGATTGGGGAAGCGCCTGATGAGCGGAGCGCTTGACTTTTGCCGGAAAACCGGTTTCCGGAAAGTCTATCTCACGACATTTGCCGGACTTGATGCTGCCCGCCATTTATACGAGATTGCGGGGTTTCAGCTTACCAATGAGCAGGAAGGCGCCCAATGGGGCAAAACCGTGACGGAGCAGACTTTTGAACTGATCCTTTGATTGCCTGGTCTGAAGACGGGATTAATGCCCGCAGGATGAACAGCTCCCCGAAGAACACGACGAGCATCCGCCGCCTGAGCTTTCGTAACTGCCGGCCGACGATGAAGAGTTTTTGCCGTAGGCAAAATTAGACATTATTTTGCTTACTTTTTTGGATTTGCATTTGGGGCAGGCGGTGTTCACCTTTTCGCCCATGCTCATCGTCATGACTTCAAATTGTTTTCCACACTTGCCGCACTTATATTCATATATAGGCATAATGAAATTTCCTTTGTGGTTTTTTCTGAATTTAGAGCTTAAGTGCGAAAATGTCAATACCCATGAATCAACCGGATTAAATACCGGAATGATCAAATGCTTTTAATGCCGAATGTTTTTATCAACCATTTAAGCGGGAAAAGCATGGATACTTTTTGTTGATATGCGCGGTAAGCATCGCCGAATTCCAGGATAAGCTTGCGTTCTTCCAGCAGCGTGCCGGTTAATGTGTATATGCTGAGGATGATGTTGATGATGAGTGCCGAAATGTCGAGATCACTTGCCCACAAAAGCGGGAATATCCCGGCATAAAAAGGATGACGCACTGCGCCCAGAATTCCGCGCGAAGAAAGTTTTCCGCTTTTGTTCATCAGAATATGTTTTGAGTCGCTTTTAATCTGGGCCAGGCCGATAAAATGAGAGAAACTGTAATGCCGGGCACCCAGGACAAAAAACAAAATTCCGGTAAATAAGAGAAGATATTTAACCGGTAACAAATAACCGGACCAGACAAAAAACGGCGGCTCTTTGATCGATAATGAATAAATTACAACCGGAATCAGGGTGACGATGGAAAAAATATTATAAAATAACCGGTGATAGCGGGAGAGCCTGCCGGCTTTGTTCTGAATAAAGCCGGTGAATGTGACGGAAATGAGGGCGCTGTGCAGCACGCAAAAAGCAATCCATAAAAAGGACAGGATGAAATATTGCATTGTACCTCGCTCGCTGTAATTAATTTATAACGGATTATCCAGCGGCTGTTTTGTGCAAACTTTTTCGGCTATATTTTATTCTAACTTCATCAATCAGACAAAACAATATTCGGAGAAAGGGAAAGAAAAAAGGATTGGCCATTTTTAAAGCTAGACAATCCTTGTTGGTTTTACCGGCCGGGTACAACAAGACGGGAAGCTTCCTCGCGTTCCATCTTTTTGGCCTCTTCAATCATGGCTTGAACTGCTTTTTCAACTGCTTCGGGTAATTTGGCTGCCGCGTCGTCAAGGTTTTTTGCTCCTTCAATGATGCAATGAACGGGAATCGGACCGTTGGGGGAGGTGAGCTGGGTCATCCCGGCAAAAATAGCCTCTCTGCTTTCATCGATTGTGCCGTCGCTCTTTACAGGTGTGAGACGTCTTATTGTGGCATTGGTCAGGTCAGTGAAGGATTCTTCCTTGTAAAGGTTTTGGGAATTTATTTTGATGTTTGTTATTCTGGACTGATCGTTTGCGCTCATGAACTTTTCCTCCTGAATGTGGTGTTTTGGTTCTGCCCGTAAGGTCAAGCGGTCTTCTCTCGGGAGCATCGCCCGCTTTCGTACACCTAAAAAGATGAATGGTCAAACGAATATTAGCCGGCAGCGGAAATACCTTCAGGGTAGGGGGATAGCCCGGAGGGCAGAGAATTTTCTGTAATCGTGCCCCTGGTTGGGTTTAAAGAGAGTTCAGTGCCGTTTCTATTTCGCGGCAAACCAGGTCGTTATCATTTGCCCGCCGCACTTCGAGCGCCGCTTTGGATTTTTCTCCGCCCAGTCTGCCCAGTGCCCAGGCGCACATACCGCGAACCGTTTCGTCAGGATTATTCTTAAGCGCAGTAATCAGTTCCGGAATATAGTCTCTGTCCGTTGTATTCCCCATGGCGCGGGCGGCGTTCATCTGCCATTTCGCCTTGTTTTTTCTCGATATATAAAAACAAAGCGGCCAGATCTTTTCGGTGTAGTATTCATCCGTCATGTTAAGAAGTCTCTCCAGCCGGAAGTCAGCGGCCCGCGCTTCAAGCGGGATGTTTACGGGGAGAGGTTGATTCTCATAAGCTGCGTTGCGGGGACAGACCTGCTGGCAACGATCGCAACCATATACCCATGTGCCCATCGGTTCCCGCAATTCTGCATCCGTAATGCCGTTTCCGTAATAGGAATTATAGGCGATGCAGCGGCGCGGATTAATTTTCCCCGGCGCATAAATAGCTTTGGTCGGGCAGGCGGCCATACAGGCATTGCGGCACCAGGAAGGGCAGTTGTAAGAAATGGTAGGCTCGTCCGGTTCCAGCTCTCTGTCCATAATCAGCGGAATGATTTCCAGCCAGGATGCCCCGCGCATAACCCTGTTGGCGTAGGCAAAACAGTTTTTTCCGTAGTTGGCGACACCGGCCGTGGCTGCCGCCATCCGGGCGGGAATTTCCTGGTCGAGAAAGAAAAAAATGCCTTCGCTTTTAAGGAAATGGAAATAGGATATGAGCTGCCGGTATTCTTCCTTTTTTTCTTTACGTTCATCCACCTGATAGCAGCGACCGATTCTGCCGGTCATCTCCCGGGGAAACTGATATTTATGATAATTGCGGACAAGGACGACAAGTGATTTGGCCCAGGGATTTTTTGTGGGAATATCGGCGCCCCGGCGGAGACTGAAGGTGTCGTTTATTGTAAAACTGTACATTTCAGGTGGCCGCGAATCAACCTCCTGAATATAAAGATCCAGTGGTTTTGCCTCAGCAAATCCGATGTCGGCAAAACCGAGTTCAAGAGCTTTTTCCCGCAACCGGTTTTTCATGTTTTTCTCCTTGGATAGATTTGATATTGGCCTGCAGCATATATTTAAGAGCAGCAGCCGACTTTATTTTTTTGAGCGGGATCGGCGGGATCGATACTGCAGCAGCATTCTCCTCCCTGTCTTCCCAGAAGAGAGTTGATGACGGCGGCGGCACAGCCGACACCGCTATTTACGGAAACGGCACCAAACGGACAATTACGGCTGCATGCTCCGCATTCCATGCAGGCGTCGCGGTTTTGGATTACTACATGAGAACTATTCATTTTAAATACTTGATGGGGACAGACATCGAGACACATTCCGCAACCGGTGCATTTGTTTTTGTCAAGTGTTAAGGTTGCCACATCTTTAAGGTAAACCAAGTTATTCATTATAATGTCTCCTAGGCAATGATTAGCGATGTTATCCATATAGCCAGACCGCAGGCGCCGGCGGCAATCTCCGCGGGCAGCGCCCAGCGCATTTCTTTTTTTACTCCGGATAAAGACGTATAAGTGGAACAGCCCGTAAAATTCATAGCCAGATAAGCGGAAATTGCCGGAACAATCAAAAGCCAGGCGAGTGTTTCGATTCGACCCGTCCATGTCTGTAAATTTACACTGCGGACATAAAGAAGAATGAGGGTGATGAGAAAACCCAGAAAAAAACCTTTTGCCGCGAAAGCGCGGCCGGGAAGATAAGGCAAAAGCAGCGGATTAAGCACTGCTCCACCGAGGATGGCGCAAAAGAGTGCAAAAACAGCAAATAATCCATAGTTCAAGATATTTGTCCAGAATCCGGCGGGGCCGCCTATTCCGCTCAATAAAAAGAAAACCGCAGCGACGATAAAATATGGCTTTACAGCGGCAAGAAATTCAATGGGAATTAAAACCACTCTGTCTTTTAAAGGAAATGTAATTTCCCGCATTGCCGGTGTTGTTTTCATTCCGGAGTCAAGGTAAGCCGGTAAATCTTTCGCCCGAATCGGACCGTAGTGAACTTTAAATCCTGAAGCCTGTTTTACCTGATGAGCGGCTACTCCCGGTGCTCCCAGTTGCGGCAGAATCAAGTTTTTATGGCTCACAATTTTTTTCAGACCGGAGGATTCAATTCTTTTTATCAACTCCATCGTGCCGAATGTTCCTTTGCCGGCGGCGCACCAGACATTGATGCCTTTAGTATCCAGCACCAGAATCCAGGCGGTGCGGCCGGGAAGCTCCCGGCGCAGATAATCGAAGCTCATTTTGTAATTGGCGGTAACGAGCACCGGCGAGTTATTGCCGGGGTTGCCCAAAGCATAAAGACCGGGATCAACCATATAATCCATCCGGCCTTTCCCCCAGCGGGCTTTAACTGCTCCCCAGTGATCCTGGGAGGTAAGCTGCGGTGATACCTGCGGCAGAATGCCGATGCTTGTCTGAATAGAACCCGTAACAAAAGGTTGGTCGAGCCGGGGAATAACAACCGGAATATCCTTTGCGTCGGAACAGCAATTGGATTCCTGTTGAATTACAGGTAACGTTATTAGACTTTCCGAACAGGAACAGCTTTTCTTTTTATTCATGACGATATCCTTCCTATTTGCAACAACTGTATCCGGCAGTTGAATTTTTTATGGCATTGATGAAAATCCGGATGGCACCGAGAACATCCGCTCTTTCTCCCTCCGGGATATTATTTATTATCCTGTGAAAAAATCCGGCCAAACACAGCAAAATTTTCTCATGAGTTTTTTTGCCCTCCGGTGTCAGAAAAAGTGTTATTGCCCGGGAATCATGGATAGATTTATCCCGTCGTAAAAGGCCTTTTTGGATCAGGGGATTGACCAGACGCGTTGTTGTGCTTTTCTCAACCGCCAGAATTATATGCAGATCGGTCATCGGCAGTTCTTCTTTTCCGGCTACGGCATCGAGGATCATAAACTGGTGAAAAGTCACTCCTTCGCAAAAGGCTACATCCTGACGGCAGCAGCGTGTCACCTGCGCCATCCCCATAAGTATTTCCATTAATTCATTGTCCGCTGCGGACATTTTCAGCTTCATGGTTGTATGATACAACCAAAATCATTTTTGTCAATATCTTTAATGATATTAATTTCCCAAGCTTAAAATTGGTAAAGAATGCCGTAAAGAATTAAGGTGGTAACTTAAATAATTATTAATCAATCAATGTAAAAAATAATTTGACAATAACCAAATGATTATGATTATAATCGATATATAGATAGTCTATATAAAAAATGCAACTATAAAGGAGGTGCCTGCTTCATGAAACTAACTAATCCTGATTATTGGAAGTCATTGATTAATATAGGATTTACAAAAATCCTTGTTTTGAAAGTATTGTCCATATGTCCCAACCATGGTTATGGAATATTGAAGGAACTACAATCTATTACTTGTGGCTGTTGTATTCCCACACTGGGAACGATTTATCCTATCCTTAAGGAACTGACACAGCATGGTTATGCCGAGGTCGGAGAAGATCAGCAACTCAAGGGAGCACAGAAGAGACGGGTCTATACCCTGACGCAATCAGGAGTTGAGGCTTATAAGGTGGCACTGGCGGCATGGCGATCTTCTATTCCTTATGTCTATAAGGCGATAGAAGGCGATGATTCTGTTTTTGCGGAAGAAATGAAGAAAAATAAGACTGAGTAAAAAATATGGGAGGAATTATATATGTTGGAGTTTAATAATTTTGTCACAGCCGGTAAATTTTTCCTGGTTATTGCCGGTGAGCTTATTCTGATATTTGTTGCCGTTTCCTTTCTCATTGGACTGCTGACGGAATATCTTCCCCCGTCACGCATCAGAGATTTTTTGTCCAATAAGTTTATCTGGGTGCAATACTTTCTGGGCGCTGGTCTGGGTGCTATCACACCGTTTTGCTCCTGCTCGACCGTCCCGATCACAGCCGGACTGTTAAAAGGAGGCGTCCCTTTCGGACCCGTCATGGCCTTTCTTTTTTCCTCGCCGGTTTTGAATCCCGTCATTGTTGCGCTGTTGTTCTCGCTTCTTGGTTATAAAGTTACCTTGATTTATGTCGTTGTCACTTTCATCGGTTCCATGACAATGGCGGCGCTACTTTCAAAAATGAGAATGGAAAATCAGGTTAAGTCACTGATTGGTATGGAATCTTCCTGCTGTGGTCAAGCGGCAAAACCGGATGGTGGAGCCGTGAAATCAGTTGCAGATCCCACGGGTTGCTGTTTTTCCGGAGACGCCTCACCCGTAACCCTGATCACCCTGCCGACAATTCAGGCAGCAGGTAGTTGTTGTGCGAGCAAAGAACCGCCGATTATGCAAAAGGCTGACCAATCGTCCTGCTGTGCCGTCAGCTTCGATGCGAACACAGGAAGCGAATCAGAGCGGGTTCCCTTTAAAGAAAAGATGAAAAGAGCATCATTGTCCGCAATCGACACATTCAAGGGAGTGTTCTGGTATCTTCTCCTCGGTGCCGGGATAGGGGCTTTTATCTATGGATTTTTCCCGCAGGATCTTGTTGTTCAATTGGCGGGGCCGGGAAATCCCTGGTCCATTCCGATCGCAGCAGCTATTGGCGTGCCTATGTACATCCGGGCAGAGACCATCATTCCTATAAGTGCTGCACTTGTAGGCAAGGGCATGGGGGTGGGAACAGTTCTTTCCCTTATCATCGGCGGGGCGGGGGCGAGCATCCCGGAGATCATTATTCTCAGTTCCATGTTCAAAAAGAAACTGATCTTCGCCTTCGTGCTGAATGTTTTTCTGGTCGCAATTGTAGCCGGTTATATTGTGAATATTCTCGTTTATTAATTGAATAAGTCCAATAGTTGTAAAATAATTATTGACAATAATGTTACGAGGCAATACATTCCTAAAAAAGAATATAAGGAATTGGCCATATGGATAAATTTATTAAAGTAATGAAAGCATTGTCTGATCCAAATCGGGTTAGATTGATAAAGATATTGCAGAAAAGAGCACTATGCGTTTGTGAAATACAGGCTCTGTTTGAGATGGCTCAGCCGACCGTATCCAAGCACATGAAGTTAATGGAACAGGCAGGATTGGTAAAAGGAAATAAAGATGGCCTATGGGTGAATTATACGGCCGCTCACGGAAGCGATAATCCCTATGCGGCTAGTATTTTGGGCAATCTCCAACATTGGTTATCAGATGATGTAGTGTTTAAAAAAATGGAGAAAAAATTGCCGGAAATTAAAAGGGAAAATATTTGTAAGAAAAGCTAGAATATTCTAATATTGTAATATAGCAAGGGGATTTGCGCAAATGGATAATAAGACCATGCAGATTCAGGTGGGAGGCCGACTGACGGGCGTGGTCGGTCTGGAAAGTATACTTGCCGACGTTGCGCAATGGGCAAAAGGGAAAGAAGAAGCGGAAATCATGGTGGAGCTTCTCAGGCAAGTCGAAGTACGAAACTATATTCCTTCAAAAATTAACGAAATTTATGGGAAAGCCTTGTTGCGCGAATATAAAAAGTATTTGGGTGAGGCCGTCGAAGAAGAGGCAGTTGCCGGTTTGCAGGTTGTGATATTGGGGCCGGGTTGCGTCCAGTGCTCGTCTTTGGAATTACGCCTGCGGGATGTTATGGCCGAAATGAATCTGGCCGGCGATTTGACGCATATTACCGACGCGAATGATATCGCCCGATATGGTGTCATGGGAACTCCCGCGCTGATCATCAACGGAAAGGTCGTTGCCGTGGGCATTGTCCCGGAGAAGAAAAAAATCCAAGCCTGGCTCTCGGATGCCGTTGCGAAAATGGCGTAATATCATGTTTCACGAATCATTATAGATACGCCGAAGTTAATATGACATGAAATCAGAAAGGAATTCATTATGACAAAAAAAGCCCCGAAAATTTCAGAGCAGAATCTGCCACAATCAGGACCGAAGCGTCTAAATGTGTTTGAACGTTACCTCACGGTCTGGGTGTTGATCTGCATGGTCATTGGCGTTGCTTTGGGTAAATTCCTTCCTGAGATTACAGCATCGCTCAGTGCAATGGAATTCGGAAAAGGATCTCAGGTCAATGTGCCTATTGCTATTCTTATCTGGCTGATGATTTTCCCCATGATGCTGAAGATTGACTTTGGGTCTTTAGGCAGCATTGCGCGTAAGCCCAAGGGACTGTTGATTACATTATTCGTCAACTGGTTGATTAAGCCTTTCAGCATGGCATTTTTGGCATGGCTGTTCATTCAGAATATTTTTTCTCTCTGGATTGATCCGGAAACCGCTAAAAGTTATACTGCCGGTCTCATTATTCTTGCAGCTGCGCCCTGCACTGCCATGGTGTTTGTGTGGTCATACCTGACTGACGGTGACCCGGCCTACACGCTGGTTCAAGTGGCGGTAAACGACCTTATCATGCTGGTTGCATTTGCGCCGATTGTCATGTTTCTTCTTGGTGTGGCTGATGTTGTTGTCCCTTCCAAAGTATTGATTACGTCTGTTGTTGTATTTATTGTGATACCCTTGGTGGCAGGATTCATCACCAGGACTGTTTTGCTGAAAAAATACGGTACCAATTGGTTTGAGACTAAATTCCTGTCCAAGTTTCATCCGGTGACTGTAATTGCACTGCTCCTGACGCTTTTGCTGATCTTTGCTTTTCAGGCGGAAAATCTCACGACCAAATGGATTGCGGTTATCCTGATCGCCATTCCCATTTTGATTCAGGTCTATTTTAACTCCAGCCTTACCTATCTGCTTATGCGGCTGTTTAAGGTTCAACACAATGTGGCGTCCCCGGGTGCACTTATAGGAGCGAGTAATTTTTTTGAGCTTGCCGTAGCCGTAGCAATTACGCTTTTCGGGCCGAGTTCCGGTGCGGCACTGGCCTGCGTGGTGGGCGTGCTGGTGGAAGTGCCGGTGATGTTGTCGGTCTGTACAATCTGTAACCGATCACAGGGCTGGTATAATCGAACGTTCCCTTCAAAAACAATGAATGTGTGTGAAAAATAGCAATTATGAAGATGTTAAAAATGAATAAACAGAGCGAAGACTTACAAAACGTTTGTGCCAATTCCCGGGCGAAGAAAGCTTTCAGAATGCTTGGCGGTCTTAAGGAAGGTAAGGGAGATTGCGCTGCAATGGCTGAAAAATATAAGGAAGAATGGGGAAAACATAATGACGGATAAAGAAATACTGATTTACGGCACCGATACTTGCCCTTTTTGCAAGCAGGCACGTGCGGCCTACGGGGACAGGGCTGTCTTTATCAATGTGGAGAAGGACGAAGCAAAACTAAGCGAAATGCTGGCCTTATCAGGCGGCAGAAGACAGGTGCCGGTGATTGTGGAAGACGATAAGGTGACGGTCGGGTTTGCAGGAGAGGTATCGCTCCGTGGCGGGATACCACTGTTCGGTGGTACCTGATCTGTATGAAGTCTCTCGTGCAGAGATTATAAAGAAATGACAGAAGGAGATAAAGTGATGTTTGAAGTAACAGAAGAAGCAAGCCGTATGTTGAAAGACTTTCTGACCAAGCAAAAAAGCACAAAAGCCATCCGAATTATGATGCAAACCGGCTGAGGCAGGCCCAAACTGGGCTTGGCTCTGGATAAGCCGCAGGATAACGACGTTACATTTAAGGTTCAGGATATTACATATCTCGTTGAAAAAAAATATTTGATCAAGCCAAACCGATTAAGATCGATTTCGTTAAGTCCTTTATGAGGTCGGGATTTCAACTGACGTCAAGCCTCCCTGCGGGAGGCGGGTGCTGTTGAAACGGTTTTATGCGTAGGTTCTATTTCTAAAAACTCCAATTCCAAAAATGAAGCGCATAACTTGATAACCTGAATTTCACACGAGGTCACAAGTCGGAATTGGTTATTCGAATTGCCCCTTATAAGCGCGGATATAATTACCAGCAGCTTGCTGGTAATTATATTTCCGAAGCGTGCGTTGGGATTTATACCAGCGATTCAGAGGCGCCGGACAGTCATGACTGGTGCCATTTAATTTTTAAAAAAAAGTGATTGACAGGTAATGGCTATTTGGCTAAATGACCAAATAGCATAAAGGATAAAAACAGATGGAAAGTTACGTAAAGCCTCAGCATGAAGCGCGGGCAAAAATTATCAAGGCCATGGCACACCCCAGCCGGCTGTTTATTATTGAGGAACTAAGTAAGCATGAACGTTGCGTGGGAGAGCTGACGGAAATGATCGGATCCGATGCTTCGACCGTGTCCAAACATTTGAGTGTTTTGAAGAATGCGGGCCTGGTGACCGATGAGAAACGGGGGAATTCCATTTACTACAGCCTGCGCGTTCCTTGCATCATGCAATTTATGGGATGTGTGGAGGATGTGTTGTCCGCCAATGCGAAACAACACAATGCGATTTTAAAATGCTGTAAGGGCTGAGCGGCGGGCTGATGTATTGGTGCGTAAAAATAAAAAAATAGTTGCAATAAGCGTCTTGGAAAAAATAAGCAAATCATTATCCTAAAAGTTAAGGAGAGATAAATATGAAAATAGAAATTCTGGGTGTGGGTTGTGCGAAGTGTCACAAATTGGAAGAGATCGTTCGAGCGGTCGTTGGTGATACGGGAGTTAGTGCGGAAATCATCAAGGTCGAGGACATTAAAAAAATCATGGGATATGGCGTAATGACAACGCCGGCGCTGGTGATTGACGGCGAAGTCAGAATCGCCGGTAAGATGCCGACGACGGATCAAGTCAAAAGTTGGCTTACCGTCAAATAATTTTAGCAAAATGAATGATGAACTTAACGATACTGCAATTCTTTTAGAAAGGAGATTAATTTATGGCTGAATGTTGTGGGTCTGGAACAAAATTAATTTATGCGTGTTCTGGTGCTGCAGATGTTGGCGAGATTGCCGACAGGGTAACGAGAAAACTGCGCAAAGAGGGAGATTTTCTGATGACATGTCTTGCTGGTATTGGTGCAGGATTATCAGGCTATGTCCAATCGGCAAAAGGCGCTGATGAAAATATCACTATTGACGGATGTCCGGTAGCCTGTGCGCGAAAAACACTGGAGAGGATAGGCGTAACGCCGACATCGTATATTTTAACAGATCTGGGACTTGTTAAGGGAGAAAGCCCCGTTTCGGAAAAAATAGTTGACCTGATGTGTGAAAAAATTAAAAAGGCCAAGGGTTCTAAAACGGTGCAGGAAAGAACAATAACCGGCGGCTGCGGTTGCGGCGGAAAATGCTAGATACCTTTCGTAAATCAGGATTTGTGATCCAGAATTCAGGATAGCATCATCATGCAAATATTAAGGAGATTGTTACACATGAAATTGCGGTTAAAAGTAATGGGGATTTTAGTGTTACTGGCTGTATTTACACTTGTCCTTCTTTCGGCGAACTGCGGCAAAGCGCTTGCGCAGGATAAAACCGGCAAATCCACTGTCTCGAGGCCGTCCGTTTTTACGCCGCTGGTGACATTTGTTGAAATCGGTGCGGCCAGTTGTATTCCCTGTAAGGCCATGCAGCCGATCATGAAAGCTGTGGCAGAGGAATACAAGGGACAGGTCAAGGTTGTTTTTCACGATGTCTGGACGCAGCAAGGGAAGATTGATGCCGAAAAATATAATATTCGCGTGATTCCTACTCAGGTATTCCTCGATGTCAGCGGCAAGGAATACTACAGGCACGAAGGGTATTTCCCGAAAGAGCAGGTTGTTCAAGTTCTGAAAAAGGGAGGGGTTAAATAAATGCTGGTTGACCTCTTTACCTCTCTCACTGCAGCCCTGACACAGTCACCTGGAATCGCTATTGGCGCGGCGTTTGCCTGGGGCATACTATCGGTTATCCTTTCGCCCTGCCATATTGCGTGTATTCCCTTGATTGTGGGCTTCATCGACGGCCAGGGCGATATTACCACGCGACGGGCATTTGGTCTTTCACTTCTTTTCGGATTAGGGATTCTCATTACCATCGGCCTTATCGGCCTTATCACCGGCCTGGCGGGTCGGATGATGGGAGATATTGGAGGCTATGGAAATTATGTTGTAGCAATCGTCTTCTTTGCGATTGGTCTCAATTTACTGGGCATTTTGCCGCTGCCCTTTATGGAAGGTGGCGCGAATCCCAATTATAAAAGAAAAGGTTTTCTTGCGGCGTTTATTCTGGGGCTGATATTCGGCGTTGCCCTGGGACCCTGCACATTTGCTTACATGGCGACGATGCTGGGCGTGGTGTTCAGTATGGCGGGAACGCAGTTGATGCTGGCGATGTTGATTCTGGCCGCGTTTGCTGTCGGCCACTGTTCGGTGCTGGTTTTTGCAGGCACTTTCACGGAAGTCGTGCAGCACTACCTGCACTGGAGTGAAAAGTCGAAGGGTGCCGTTATTTTAAAAAAGATATGCGGCGTACTGGTTATTTTAGGCGGTGTTTACTTAATTGCGCTGAATTTTATGCAAAGATAACGGATGAAAAGAATGGTTTTGTTCTTATGTACAGCCAATCCCTGCCGTTTGCAGATGGCCTAAGGTATTGCCAACTACTTTCGGGGCGACACAAGACCTTTTCTGCGGGAACTAAAGCTTCGTTTGTTAACTCGACGGCTGATGATGGCTTTGAAGAAGTTCTGAAATAGTGCTGGATGAAGAGCATGGATTATGACGGGCTTCACGACAATGATTAGAAAATATCGTCACATTCTCACCATTGCGCTGGCGCTAGCCGGCATTGGGATCATGGCCTACTACGACTACTGCGATACGGCCTGCAGCTATCTCAGAGGCGATATCTGCGGCATTGATCTCAAGTGGGTGGGGATGGCGTTTATGGCGGCGGTGATTGTTTTTGCCGCGTTTAAACAGACTGCTTTTGTCCGGATGTTTCTGGCTGCCGGCCTGGGTGTGGAAGTGCATTTGTATGCCTTTCAGTTACAAAACGACGTCTATTGTCCGTTTTGTCTGGCCTTTTCGGTGCTACTGATTGCATCATTTGTCGTTAATTATGAAGTCCCCTCTGCGTGGCGGGGAGACCGTCGCCGGATGTGGCTCTATTTTCTCGGAGAGGTGAATTTTCCTATGTTTAAGATAAATAAGTTGCCCCTGTTACTGATCAGCGTGCTTGCCTACCTGTTAATTTTGGTGACTTTTAACGGATCAGTTACACCCGCCTACGGGCAGGAGCCGATAAAAGGCATTCCTGCACTGGGTAAAGGCCCCTATGAGATCATTATATTTGCCGACTACTTCTGCCCGCCTTGCCGCAGGATAGATACGAAAGCTGAACCTCTGTTTAAGGAAATATTGGTAACTGGGCAAGTGCAGCTGGCATTTATTGATGTTCCTTTTGCCAGTGCGGCGCCTGTTTATGCCAAGTATTACCTTTATGCGGTAAATGCCGATCCGGGTGTAAACAATGTTTTTCACGTGCGCAGGGTACTTTTCAATGCGGCGCAGGATAAACGCATACAAAAGGAAAATGCTTTAATTGACTATCTTAAGGAGCAGAATATCAAATGGTTGGCTATGGATGAAAAGTCTGTTTTTCCGCTTCTCAGCGCTTCTATAAAAGAACATAAAGTTGACACTACGCCGACCTGTTTTATTAAATATTCTAAAGACAATGTTAAAAAATATGTTGGCGATGACAAGATATGGGAGGGCTTGACCCAATTCAAGGATCATCTGTTGACGCAGAAAAAATAGTTGCGGCAAGATTTGAGGGAAATATCAAATATAAGATCATTGCTCGAGGATGGTGCTTTGATGCAGGTTAACTGTTCTAAATTTATTTATGTTTTAGTAAATATGCTGTGCATCTTTATACTGTGCGCTGCGTTGACCCGTCCGACTCAAGCCGCCGAAAATGCACCTGTTTTCTCCTACGGTTCAGGTCCTTATGAGCTTATCGTTTTCTCGGATTATTTTTGTGCGCCCTGCCAGAAGATGGAAAAGGAATTGGACAAAATCATTTCCGGGATGATTGAGCGGGGAGGTGTCAGGGTCACTTTTGTTGATCTTCACATATATAAGCTGACGCCGCTTTACGGTACTTATTTCTTGTATGTCTTAAATGCGGCACCGACTTACGCGGAAGCTTTGCGGGCCAGGCGCTTGCTGTTCGAAAAGGCTTCACGCATCGGCGCTATTACGGACAAACATTTGGAAACCGCCCTGCAGGCGGCAAACATACCTGTTAAGCCCTATGACATTAAGCAATCTTTGGTCAGGTACAAAGATATGATCAGGAAGTATAAGATTCGTTCGACACCGACCTTCGTTTTCATCTATTCGTCAACAGACATCCGCAAATATTCGAAAAGTGAAGCGATCAGGAAAGGAATGGTGGAACTGGCAAAGTCGATTGAAGAACGGGGAAATAATTCTTGTAAAAGCTGCAATTCGATGGATATTCCCCGATGACCTGCACAGTGGCAAAAATAGTATTGATAAAAAATTGCAATATTAAGGAAATAAATTATGAAAGAATGGCAAAAAATTTTATTAATCGTGGTAATATTCTTAGGTGCTTACTATATTCCCTGGGAGGCTGCAATTGTACGGCAGTCCGGTCTCGAAGCCTTTATGATGCTGCAGGAATATGCCCGCCAGCATGTATTGACGTGCCTGATTCCTGCGTTTTTCATTGCCGGGGCTATTACCGTCTTCGTTTCACAGGCTTCGGTTCTTAAATATTTCGGGGCGAAGGCCAATAAGATTCTGTCCTATTCGGTCGCTTCCGTTTCCGGTTCGGTGCTGGCGGTATGCTCCTGCACAGTGCTGCCTTTATTTGCCGGTATCTACACGCGCGGTGCGGGAATCGGCCCGGCAACGGCTTTTCTTTATTCCGGCCCGGCCATCAACGTGCTCGCGATAATACTTACAGCCAAAGTGCTGGGCTGGCAATTGGGAGTTGCCCGTGCAGTCGGTGCGGTGATTTTTGCCGTTGTGACGGGTTTGTTGATGGCCTTTATCTTCCGTAAGGACGATGCCAATCGTCAAACCGGTGAAATCTTTCTGCCGGAGGAAGAGAAAACGGTAAGAACGCTGGGGCAGGATGGTCTCTATATGCTGACAATGGTGCTGATTCTTGTTTTTGCATCGTTTGCCCGGCCTTCTGAAAGTGACGGCGCACTGTGGCGATTTATTTTCAGCGCCAAATGGTATCTGACGGTTTTATTGCTGATAATTTTGGCCGTAATGCTCAAAAAATGGTTTGTGAAAGAAGAACTTCGTTTCTGGATGGAAGCCACCTGGACTTTTTCCAAACAAATTCTGCCGCTTTTGTTCGGTGGCGTACTGGTTGCAGGATTTCTTCTGGGGCGGCCCGGCTATCCGGCACTGATTCCGGAGACCGCTATTCAAACTCTCGTCGGGGGAAATTCGCTTTGGGCTAATTTCTTTGCTTCCATCGTTGGTGCGCTCATGTATTTTGCCACGCTCACCGAAGTTCCGATTCTTCAGGGTTTAATTGGTTCCGGAATGGGGCAGGGGCCGGCCTTGGCGCTGCTTCTGGCCGGCCCGGCTCTCTCGCTTCCCAGCATGATTGCCATTTCCAGCATTATGGGCATTAAGAAAACAGCTGTTTACTGTACTATCGTGGTGATCCTTTCGACAATTTCCGGTATGATTTACGGCTGGTTAATGGGGTAGATTTGGGTGCCGGCAAAAAACTTCGTTTTGAATTTACGTATGAACCTTTACTTCTAATGTTTGGGTAATCATGTAAAAATGATTATACCAAGTCGCATTCAAACGCTAACTTTGTTGGCAACATTGTCGGCTCATTGCCCGGCGCATGCAGGGTCCTCAACGTATGTATAATACGCCTCGTCGCCTCCGCCTTGCCGCCGCGTTATCATTTTGAATGCAACTTGGTATAATTCCGTGGAATCCTTATTTTCTGGATATAAAGGAATCAACTGAATACCAGGAATGAATACAAAGTATCCAGTCCAGTTTCATAGACCATCTGTAATTTTATTGATCTTTTAAAATTCTCATATTATTACAGTACCTTAACTCATTAAGACGATGTTGGCACGAGCTTTGCTGTATCACATGTTAACTTTAAAAAATAAAAAAACTCTGGAAGGGAGACTAATTATGAAAAAGTTAACATTAGCAGTTATGGCCATTGCACTTGGTGTGCTCTTAACACAACCGGCTTTTGCCGCTTTCGGTAAAGCCAGAGGTCAGGGAAACGGACAGGGGTATTCTCAGAATGCTGCCTGTGACAGATTGAATCTTTCTGCTGAGCAGAAAACAAAAATAGAAGCATTGCGGACTGCTCATGATAAAGAACTAAGACCGGTGAGAGAAAAGATGTTTGACAAGTCGGTCGAACTGCGCAGATTGTGGAGGCAGGCCAATCCGGATAAAAGTAAAATAGAGGCCGTCCAAAAAGAATTGAACAGCCTGCGCACTGCAAAACAAAATAAAGTTACGGCCAAGCGCCTGGAAATCCGTAACGTGCTTACACCTGAACAGAAGGAAAAGCTGGCTACTTTCGGCGGAGGCAGAGGAGATGGTTTTGGCCAGGGTCGTGGAATGCAGGGCCAGCGTGGCGGTATGAGAGGCCAGGGCGGCGGTTTCGGAATGGGAATTTGCCGGTAAATATATCTTTACCTCCTTTTTGACGGGGGAAGCATTAGTCAGGCTTCCCCCTTTTTTTTAATTTCATCGACAAACTAACAATTTACATTTAAAATAATTCGAAAAGAGATGTTGCCGGTTCATTTTTAGCAGGTGGATTTATTATTGAGAAATTTTTATCGGGAGGTTGAAATATGGCTTTGATTAAAGCAAAAAACATCAGCAAGGATTACCAAACGGAAGATGTGGTGGTTCACGCTCTTCAGGAGGTGAACTTTGAAATAGAACCCGCCTCCTTCGTTTCATTTGTCGGGCCTTCAGGAAGCGGCAAGACGACTATTCTCAACATCATCGGTTGCCTGGACAAACCGTCGGCGGGAGAGTTGATGGTTGCCGATACGGAAGTCGCGTTGCTGGGCAGAAAAGAAAGCGCCTCCTTCCGGGGGAAGCATCTTGGTTTTATCTTTCAGGATTTCAATCTTATTCCCGTGTTGACGGTTTATGAAAATATCGAGTATCCGCTCATTATGGTCCAAAACATTGAGCCTGCCGAACGCAGGGAAAGAATTTCCAGAATGCTGGTATCCGTGGGTATGAAGGACCAGGGAGATAAATACCCTCAACAAATTTCAGGAGGGCAGAAGCAGCGGGTGGCGGTAGCGCGGGCGCTGGTAACACATCCGGCGCTTGTACTGGCCGATGAACCGACGGCCAATCTGGATTCCCAAACTGCCTACGCGGTTATCGGACTCATGAAAAAAATGCGTGATGATTTCGGTACGACGTTTATCTTTTCTACTCACGATACCAAAATCGTTGGTGAGGCGGAAGTAATCTTTCGTTTGGAAGACGGCAAATTGAAAGCAAAGGAAATAAAAGGAGGTATAAAGCAATGAAAAATATTTTTAAAATTGCCGTCCGCAATCTTATCCGTTATAAAAGAAGAACATTGCTTACGGCATCACTCATTACCATCGGCGTTGTTTTTGTTCTGGTCTTTGTTTCCGTAACCGGTTCGTTCAAGTCAATAATGATCGGCGAGGTCACTGATTCCATGCTGGGACATCTACAGGTGCATCGTAAAGGATACGTTGCTTCCATTGACAGTCTTCCCCTGAATCTGAATATGAAACCCAAGGCCTATGCAAAAATGGCTGAAATGCTGAAATCGTCACCGGATGTGGAAGCCTTTTCCCCCCGCCTTAAATTCGGCGGTATGTTCAGCAACTTCACCGAGACGACCAGCATTCGTATCAACGGTATCTATCCCGACCGGGAGTTTCAAACTGTTCCCTTTTTGACATCGCGCATATCAGAAGGCAAAAAAACCATCAGCCGCGGTGAAATAATGATTCCGCTGCTTCTGGCACGTGGTTTGAAAATAAAAATCGGCGATGCGGTTGTTGTTGTGGCAACGAATGTTGATGGATCAGTAAACGGCAAGCAGTTTATTGTTTCGGGCATTCTGGAGAGCGCCACCGGACCCGGCGGACGTGACGGATATGTTCACATCGAAGATGCTGCCGAAGTACTGCGTATGACCGAGCTGGAAGTAAGTGAAGTGGCTGTTCGCCTGAAAGATTTCAATCATCTGCATCCGGTAATGCAGCAGTTGGAGGGTAAAATTGCCGCCGAGCTAAACAAAGAGGGAAAGCCTTTATTCGAAGTGCATTCCTGGGAACAGCTTTCTCCCTTCTTCAATATCGCCAAAATGATTGATGTAATGACTTTTTTCATCAAGATAATGCTTATCGCCATTGTTCTTATCAGTATTATGAATGTGATGATTATGGCGGTATTCGAACGTATTCGCGAAATCGGTACGATTGCTGCGATCGGAACACTGCCCGGCAAAATACGTTCCATGTTCATAATTGAAGGATTATGCCTGGGGGTCGTGGGTACTGTGATTGGTGACATTATCGGTGGAATCATTATCCTGATCATCAATCTAACCGGCATCCGTTACAATTTCGGTCGTCAGGAACTACTGCTCCATGCCGATATTCTTCCTGCTGATGTGTTGACGATCTCTATCATTGTCATTATTGTTGCCGTAGCGGCCAGTCTGCAGCCGGCAATCAAGGCATCCAAAATGGAACCGATCGAAGCTTTGCGTCATGTTTAAGCCTAAAGGAGAATAATATGATTAAAAAAATATTGCTGATTTGTCTGTTGATTGTACCCATGTCCTCTCCCGTCTTTGCCGTGGACGGTAAGGCACTCTTGGAACAGGTGGACAGAAACCTTTCACCAGAATCGTACGAATCCTATCGAAAGCTCATCAATATCGAACCCTCCGGTGCGAAAAAAGAATTCACTCTTTTCACCGTTAAAAAGGGCGTGGATAAAGTTGCCTCACTGTTTATTGCTCCGGCCAGCGAAAAAGGCAGAAGTACGCTTAGACTTGGCGACAACATGTGGCTCAATATTCCCAATGTCGGTAAACCCATTCGCATTACCAGCCTTCAGTCCGTTGTGGGCGGCGTCTTTAACAATGCCGATATTATGCAGCTCGACTATGCGGTGGAATACGATGTGGAGAAAATTGAAGAAGGTGCCGAATATCTTCTTTATCTGAAGGCGAAGACGAAAAGCGTAGCATATGACCGACTGAAGATATGGGTGAACAAGGATAAAAAGCTGCCGACCAGGATCGAGTGTTTAACGGAAGCCAATATGTTGATTAAAACACTTTATTTCAAGGACACTAAGGATTTCGGAGGAGGAATAGTGCGGCCGGCGGTCATTGAAACGGACAGTCCGCTCTACAAGGGGTATAAATCCGTTATCATAATGGCCGGTGTGAAGAAACGCACCTTCAAAGATGAGGTTTTTACCCTGACATTTCTGCCCAACCTGGAGTCCTTGCGATAGATGAAAAGCCTGGGGTGTATTTTTCTTATTTTATCGCTTTTGATGACGCCGTTATCGCTTTTAGCGGAAGAAGAGTACACATTTGATTTATCCGAAACCGAAAAAAAGCCGTATCATTTTGCGGGTTATATAGAGGCGAAGCCGCTTCTTTTCGGATTGGATCGGGACTCCGCTCTTTATAAGTTGCGTTATTTCGATAATCCTCAGGGACAAACTCAGCTGGAAGGCAACGGGCGGGTGCAACTGGAAGGAAGTTTTGAAAAAAATATCTTTCGGGTTTATGCAAAAACTAATACTGATTTGCAGTCTTCTTACTCGGGAGAATCGGAAAGGTCGACATTTTACGAAATATATGCCTCGGCAAAACCAACGACCAGCTGGAAATTTGATGTCGGAAAGAAAACCATGAAATGGGGGAAGGGCTATGCCTGGAATCCCGTCGCCTTCATTGACCGGCCCAAGGATCCCGATGATCCGGAGCAGGCCATGGAAGGCTATGTTCTGGCTACCGCCGATTACATTAAAAGCTTTGACGGGCCGCTTACGACTTTCTCCTTTACGCCCGTACTCTTTCCCGTTTACGATCATATCAATGATTCCTTCGGTAATAATTACAATCTCAATCTGGCGGGCAGGTTTTATTTCCTTTTGTACGACACGGATATTGATCTTCTCTTTATGACCGGGGGCAGCAAACCAGACCGCTACGGTATGGATTTTTCCCGCAACATCACTACTAATTTTGAAGTTCACGGAGAAATTGCGTACTTCCGAAATTCTCGGAAAAATGTAGTTGATGCAACAGGCAACCGCTATACGGTGGAAGGCGAATCAGTGAGCAGTGTTATCGGCATTCGCCACCTGACTTCATTTGACCTGACGACTATTATTGAATACTACCACAACGGATTGGGATTCAGCGGCGATGAAATGAAAAACTATTACGGCTTGATTAACCGGGGTTATGATTCCTATAAATCGACAGGCAATACAAATACTCTTATTCAGGCACAGCAACTGGCGGAATCAGGTTATGTCCGAGCCAACTCCATGAAAAATTATCTTTATGCGCGTTTCAGCCAGAAGGAGCCATTGGATATCTTATATTTGACTACTTCGCTAACCGGGATGATGAATATTGACGATCAGAGCTGGTCTTTAACGCCGGAACTTCTTTATACAGGTTTTACAAATTGGGAATTTCGTCTCCGCAGCGGTATTATCGTCGGCAGAAGAAATTCAGAATTCGGTGAGAAGCAGAATGATTACCGTATTGAGCTGCGAATCGGATATTACTTCTAAATAAGCGATGTTTTTACTGAATTTTTGGAAAATCAAAAACAGAAAACATTGTTTCGGAAATTTTGGTTTCCCTCCCGCGTCTCCAAATAAATTGCATCTTGTTACTTCGTAATTATATTAACCGCAAATAAAGTTATCAGAGGAGACATTATGAAAACATTACCGATAATTGCCATAGCTATAATAACTATCATATTTGGTCAGATTTCCGGTGGAATTGCCCAGCCGGAGAAAAGCCTCATAAAAGAAAAAAAGGAGATAAAGATGAAAAAAAATAATTCGGTCAGTGCTGCAGTGGCTCAATCCGGCACTTGCGACTGGAAGAGTTTTAAAAAACCGGACGACGCTGATTTAAAGAAAAAACTATCACCCTTGCAGTATGAGGTAACGCAGCAGGAAGGTACGGAATGGCCTCATGCGAATAAATATGACAAAAATTACCGGGAAGGTATTTATGTGGATATCGTTTCCGGGGAACCGCTTTTCAGTTCCCGGGACAAATACGATTCGGGAACAGGCTGGCCGAGTTTTTTCCGTCCTCTGGAACCGGGTAACGTCGTAGAAAATTCGCTTACCCGGGAAGTCAGAAGCAAATATGCCGACTCCCATTTGGGTCATGTATTTAATGACGGACCGCAGCCTACCGGATTGCGTTATTGCATGAATTCGGCAGCTCTGCGCTTTATTCCCAGGGAAGACCTGGAAAAGGAAGGATACGGGAAATACAGGAAATTGTTTGAATAGGAAATCAATTGCCTTGACTTAAGCATGCAACCGCTTATACTGACAGCAGTAGAAAAAATGTAATTTTTACAGACAACTGAATAACCGACCCTGTAAGTAAGATCGTAAGGAAATTGAATGAATACTCAATCCGTACAAAAAACACTGGACGTTATGGCCGGCCTGGAACAACTCGAAAAAGCGATTGCCGGATTATATGAACTTGCCGCAAAGAAATGGCCGGTTGATGCCGAATTATGGCGCAATATGGCCGGAGAGGAAATAAAGCATGCGGAATACATAAAATCACTGACGGATATTTTGATAAAAAAACCTGCCGCTTTTGAAGTTGGTAGAGTGGTAAATATTGATGCAGTGAAATCAGCTCTTGACTGGATTAATAAAAACGTCGCCGAAATAGAAGAAGGAACGTTTAGTGATAAAAAGATGTTGTTCTTGGCACGTGACCTTGAACAGTCGATACTGGAATCTAAATATTCGGATATCCTTAAAACGGAAAACCTGGAATATAATAAAATCGCAAAACAAATTGTCAGAGAAACCTTCGCTCATAAAAAAATGATTGATGAGGCTATCAGCAAACTTCCCAAAGGATAGAGTCATGCCGGAAAAAATTACAATTGAGTCGCTGGGTGAAAAAGGTACATTGCTCTCGGAAGTACTGAATACGCTTTTCGATGGTGTTTATATAACCGACAGGCGCAGGCGAATTATTTTCTGGAATAAAGGAGCGGAAGAAATCACGGGCTATAGCGCGGAGGAAGTAACGGGTAAATATTGCCGGAATAATATTCTCAATCATATCGATGAAAACGGAAAATTGCTGTGCCGCAGTGCCTGTCCTCTTCGTTTAACCATAAAAACCGGTAAAGGTGTGAGCGAAAAAGTGTATCCACTGCATAAATCCGGCCATCGAATTCCTGTAGAAACCCATATTGCACCACTGCGGGATAATAAAGGTAAAATCATTGCCGGTATCGAAATATTCCGTGATATATCCGTTGCGGAAAATTACCGCATCCTGCAGGAGAAATTCAATGCGCTGATTAAGAAATATATCTCGTCCACAACCATGGAAAAGATAAGGGAACAGATTGAATCGGGCTGCGCCGCTTGCGGCGATTTGAAAGACCTGACCATATTATATCTGGATATTGCTGGTTTTACCCCCTTTTCCGAGACGCATTCTCCGGAAGATATAATGAAAATGCTCAACGAATTTTTTGGATTGAGTGAAGTTATTACAAAAAAGTATCAGGGAGATATCGATAAATTTATCGGTGACGCCATTATGGCCGTTTTTGTCGATGCCAATGATGCGGTTGCGGCAGCCCAGGAAATTTTGCAGACGTTGAAATCTCTCAATGAGCAAAGAGAAGTACAAAAGCGGGAACATATGAATATTCGCGTGGGAATAAATTCTGGTAAAGTTGTACAGGGAGAAATAGGGACGCTTTCCCGAAAAGATTTGACGGTTATCGGCGATGTCGTCAATACGGCCGCGCGCATCCAGCAGGCGGCGGCTGTTAATAATGTTTGCATTTCTGAAGCGACGTGGAGCCGGATCAGAAATCCTGAACGCTTCGAGTTGGACAAGGTGATGGCTCTCAAGGGGAAAAAACAAAATATATCTGTTTTTAAATTAAAAAACGGTTGAGTTCAAAGTAATAAGTGCATATTTATCCGCATTGGAGAAAAAAACATGGCTGGTTTTAACCTTATTCATTGGGATCAAAAATATACGGTGCATGTAGATGCGATCGATCAGCAGCATCAAAAACTATTTGATATCATCAATGATTTGATCGGCAGATACGAGGAAAACGAAAAGAAATGCTACGACATAATTGAACAACTGGTGGATTTTTTAGCGGAGCATTTTCGTGTGGAGAGGCGGCTGATGCTGGAAATAAATTATCCGGCTTTTGCAGCGCATATGCAGCAGCATGATAATTTTATGAATAAGATGGAGGAATTTATTAAAGCCTGCCGTTCCGGTGAAAATATTACGGCTGAGATGCTGGCTTTTTTAGAAAACTGGATATTTACTCATACAACAAATGTTGATACTAAATACGGCGAATACTTATTGAAAATCCGGCCCAAGGGAAAATGATACTTATGGCCGGATTGTTGTAATGCTTTATTCTTAATAATTTACTTTTTTTGCGGCAAGACCGCCTTGTCAGTGCGCTGCATCTGTTCTTTTCAGCGGCGGCCTTTATTCGTTCTGCAATATCTTTAAGGACTGAATCTACGAGTTCACGGAGTGTTTCTGTTTTGTGATAATTCCCCCTTCTCTGATTTCAGCTGAGATAACTGATCGGCTTCTTTTTTGAGGGAGGCCGTTAAGTGTTGACGTCGCGGATTTTACCCTTAATATAGATTATCATTGACATTGCGGCAAAAAATATGCTCTTGTCGGCAAGGTTATCCAAGGAGAGTAAGTTTTGAAAAAAAGCAAAACAGGCTTCGTCTGCCAGCATTGCGGTTATATGTCGCCCAAGTGGTTAGGCAAATGTCCGTCCTGCAACGGTTGGAATTGCTTTGCCGAGGAGCTGCTTCCTGAGCCGGAATCCGGTGGCCGTGCAGAAATGAAGTTTGGCGGCAACCCGATGCCGATCGAAGAAATACCGGTTCAGGAGGGCGAGAGAACCATAACCGGGATTGTCGAAATAGACAGGGTTCTGGGCGGAGGTATTGTAAACGGATCGGCAGTATTGCTCGGTGGTGAACCGGGCATCGGTAAGTCCACGCTCATGCTGCAGATTATGAAAAATCTGGCGCAGGCCGGGCGCAAAGTTCTCTATATTTCCGGTGAAGAATCGGCCAGTCAGATTAAATTACGCAGCAGTCGCATCGGCGCATCGGCGAAGAATTTGCTGGTGCTGGTTGAGGTTTCTTTAGAAATAATTCTGGAGCAAATAAAGGCGACGAGTCCCGCCGTAGTTGTTATTGATTCGATTCAAACGGTTTATTCGGCTGATCTGATGTCTGCTCCGGGCAGTGTGGGGCAGGTGCGGGAAGCTTCTTCCCGCCTGATTCTTTTCTCCAAAAAAAACAATATTCCTGTCTTTTTAATCGGTCATGTAACCAAGGATGGTTCCATCGCCGGTCCCAAAGTTCTGGAACATATGGTGGATACTGTTCTTTATTTTGAGGGTGATTCCGGCCATGCTTACCGGATTATCCGCAGTATCAAAAACCGTTTCGGTCCGGCCAATGAAATCGGTGTTTTTGAAATGCAGGACAAGGGACTCCAGGAAGTACCCAATCCTTCCGCTTTTTTCCTGGCGGAACGGCCACAGGATGTTGCTGGTTCGGTTGTTGTGCCGAGTCTTGAAGGTACCCGGCCGATTCTTGTCGAAATTCAGGCACTGGTCAGTTCAACCAACCTGGGCATGCCGAGGCGTACGGCGATAGGCGTGGATCATAACCGGGTATCGCTTCTGGTTGCCGTACTGGATAAGATATGCGGCCTGCACTTGGGCGGTTCGGATATCTTTATTAACGTTGCCGGAGGTGTCCGGGTGGAAGAACCGGCGGTCGATCTGGGCATTGTTGCCGCTATGGCCTCGAGTTTTCTGGACCGGCCGATCGACTCCCACACTGTTGTTTTGGGTGAAGTCGGACTTGCCGGAGAAGTACGGGCAATTTCGCAGATGGAAGTACGAATAAAGGAAGCCGCCCGTTTAGGCTTTAACCGCGCTTTGGTACCGAAGACAAAATTATCCCACAATACCTCCGGACCCCGGATGTCAGTCATCACCGTTAACTCGCTCCGAGAATTGCTCGAAAATTTATTTTAATAATGGTTAAAATTATCTGTGATTGTGCAGTATTTGGTTTTAAATGTATTATTTTATCAATGAATTTAACTAAAAATTTTGCATAAACCTTGACACAAGGGAAATAATGCATAATATATCGCCGCTTGGCAGCAATAATATATGAATTAAAAAAATCAGAAAGGAGAGGAAAACGCATGAAAATCAGACCTTTACAGGATAGAATCATTGTAAAACGTTTGGAAGAAGAGCAAAAAACCAAAGGGGGAATCATTATTCCGGATACGGCAAAAGAAAAACCGATCGAGGGCAAAGTCATTGCAGTCGGCAAAGGGAAAGTAGCCGATGACGGTAAATTAATCAAACCGGAAGTCAGTGTCGGGGATAAAGTCCTTTTCAGCAAATACGGCGGAACCGAAGTTAAGATTGACGGCCAGGAATACCTGATCATGAGGGAAGAAGACATTTTAGGCATTATTGAAAAATAAGAATATAAGGAGGAATATATACAATGGGAGCAAAAGTACTTCTTTACGATGAAGAAGCTAGAAAATCGGTTCTGAAGGGCGTAAACACCCTGGCAGATGCAGTAAAAGTAACCCTTGGCCCCAAAGGCCGTAACGTTATAATTGATAAAAGCTTCGGTTCACCTACCGTAACAAAAGACGGCGTGACCGTAGCCAAAGAGATTGAACTCGAAGATAAATTCGAAAATATGGGCGCCCAGATGGTAAAAGAAGTCGCCAGTAAAACGAGTGATGTGGCCGGCGACGGCACCACTACAGCGACAATTCTGGCCCAGGCGCTTTATCGCGAAGGTGTAAAAGCCGTTGCCGCAGGCTCCAATCCGATGGATATTAAAAAAGGTATTGATAAAGCGGTCGAATCGGTAGTCAAAGAACTCAGCAAAATGAGCAAACCCACGAAAGATCAAAAAGAAATCGCCCAGGTCGGCACAATTTCCGCAAATAATGATGAAACAATCGGCAGTATCATTGCCGAGGCTATGGGAAAAGTCGGCAAGGAAGGTGTTATCACCGTGGAAGAAGCCAAGGGTCTCGCGACCGAACTGGAAATTGTCGAAGGTATGCAGTTTGACCGCGGCTATCTCTCTCCTTACTTTGTTACCAACGCCGACAAGATGCTGGTCGCTTTGGAAGACGCTTTGATTTTGATTTATGAAAAGAAAATAAGCGGCATGAAAGACCTGCTGCCGATATTGGAACAGATCGCCAAGATGGGACGTCCGCTGCTTATCATTGCCGAAGATGTCGAAGGCGAAGCGCTGGCGACTCTTGTTGTCAATAAGATCCGCGGTACCCTGCATGTTGCCGCCGTCAAAGCTCCCGGTTTCGGCGATCGCCGCAAAGCCATGCTGGAAGACATTGCTATCCTGACCGGTGGCAAGATGATTTCCGAAGATATGGGTTTGAAACTCGAGAACGTAAAACTGGAAGATTTAGGCCGTGCCAAAAAGATTACCATTGATAAAGATAATACGACCATTATCGACGGTGCCGGAAAGCGTGCCGATCTCGAAGGCCGTGTCAAACAAATCCGTGCTCAGATCGAAGAGACAACTTCCGATTACGATCGTGAAAAACTGCAGGAACGTCTGGCGAAACTGGTCGGTGGTGTTGCCGTAATTAAAGTCGGTGCGGCCACGGAAACAGAAATGAAGGAAAAGAAAGCACGTGTTGAAGATGCTCTGCATGCAACACGCGCCGCCGTTGAAGAAGGCATCGTTCCCGGCGGTGGTGTCGCCTATCTGCGCACGCTGCCTGCTTTGAACAAGCTCAGCTTCGATGGTGACGAACAGATTGGTCTTAATATTGTAAAGAAAGCAATCGAAGAACCGATTAAAATGATCGCCGGCAATGCCGGCGTGGAAGGTGCAATCGTTGTCGAAAAAGTGAAGGAAAAGAAAGGTGCTTATGGATTTAATGCCCGTACCGATCAATACGAAGACATGATCGATGCCGGTGTCATTGATCCGACCAAGGTTACCCGCTTTGCCCTGCAAAATGCAGCGAGCGTCGCCGCACTTCTCCTTACTACGCAGTGCATGATTGCCGATAAGCCCGAAGAAAAAGGCGCCGGTGGTGGAATGCCCGCAATGCCTCCCGGTGGTGGATATCCCGGAATGGGCATGTAAGAAATCAGGCTGAAGGCTATAGGCTGAATGTCAGAAAGTTAAAGCCCCCTGTTCCAATGAGCAGGGGGCTTTTTTATTGAGTCGATCCGTATTGTCTGCCTTTTTTTAAAGTCAGCATGGCCAGAGTAATGAAAATCAGCACGATTATATTAATTATCCAGAGATAACCGTAGGAACCGGCAAAATCGTAGATGAAGCCGCCCAGAAACGGACCGATGCTTCCTCCCAGGCCGATAAAGAATGTCAAAAGACCGTAAATTGATCCCAAAACCTGTCTGCCGAAGCGGTCGGCGGCGATAATAGGTATTGCGGGAGCCAGTGAACCGTACCCGAATCCGTAAATGAGCGCGTAAAAATAGAGTTCGCCGACACTGCGTGCATTTATAAGCAGGATCATGCCGATCAGCATAAACGTGGTGCCCAGACTGAAAGAGTATTTCGGATCTTTGATATGATCGGAGAGCCAGCCGAAAAAGAACTGGCCGATAAATCCGGTAAAACTGATTGCCGCGAGAGAAGTGGCTGCTGCAAGCTTGCCGATTCCATTATCCGTGGCATAGGCAACCTGATGGACGAAGACGGACATAGAGACCATAAAAGCCAGCCCCTGGCAAACGGCCAGTGTCCAGAAACGTGAATCTTTAAAAAGAACCAGAGTGGAAATTTTATAAAAAGCCGGCGATAAGGATATTTGATGAGGAATGGCTGTTTTATCCCCATCGGGCAGCAGTCCGTGTGCCTCCGGGTTTGTTTTGCGCATAAGTGTTTGCGAGACGATAAGGCCGACCAGGAAAGTAATTATTCCCAGAACGATAAGTCCCGTCCGCCAGTTGAAAAAGTTTACAATGTAGCCCGCAAGGGGAGTGAGAACAATGGTTCCAAAGCTTATTCCCATGGAAGTAAGGCCTATGGCCAGTCCCCGTTTTTTAATAAACCATTTACCTACGGAGGAAGTGCAGGTGACAACGCCCATACCGGTTGTTCCCAGACCGACCATCAAACCGTAGGTGATGTAGAACCCAAGAGGGGAGCTGACAAAGCCGGTAAGAATATAACCGCAGGCGGAAAGAGTGGCTCCCGCCGTTATTATCCAGCGTGGAGCGATGCGATCGAGCATCCGGCCGACAAAAATCGCACCTACGGCATAAAGAAGAATATTGATGGTTGCCGCCAGAGATATTACCGAGCGGGACAGAGCGAATTCCTCGGTCATCGGTTTGAGAAAAACGCCGAAACAGTAACGGGCGCCATAGTTGATACCCATTACAAGAAATGCACCGGCAACGATGAACCAGCCCCAGAAAATTTTCCGATCTTTTACCATGTTTATATTTACAGATTAATGTAAGGATTAAGCAAGTACATTTTTTTGCTGCTTCCTTTACCATTAAAGTGCTTTATGGTACATGTAAAAAAATAGAAAGCTGGTTAATCAAGAGGTATAATTATTAAAAAAGATAAACATTTTTTTCCTTCACGGGGAAATTTTACTGCAAGAAGACACCGGCGAAAAGTTCATCCCCATCCGATGAAGCCGGACATTGATCCTGTGTTGAAAAAGGTATTGGCACAGATCGGCAAACCTCCTGCGGTTCCTTTTGTTCCCGACAAATTTCAGACGGATGCCCTGCAGGCGATTAGAAAAACAGACTGTCTGGTCATTGCCCCTACCGGTTCCGGCAAAACATGGATTGCCCGCGAAGCGATTTTGTCGGTGCTCAAAAATGGAGGCAGAGCTTGGTATGCTTCACCGCTGAAGGCGCTTTCCAATTCCAAATGGATCGAATTCGGACTTCATTTCGACACCGCGAATGTGGGTATTATTACCGGAGACACCAAGGAAAATACAGAAGCGCCCATTATTGTCGGTACAACGGAAATATTGCGCAATCAGCTCTACGATGCCATGCATCAGGGAAAAGATTTGAATTGTGATCTGATTATTCTCGATGAGGCTCATTTTCTGGGCGATCCGGACCGCGGTGTTGTCTGGGAGGAAATAATGATTTACCTTCCGGTGCGGGTTAATCTGCTGCTGCTTTCGGCAACTGTCGGAAATGGTGAGGAGATTGCACGGTGGCTCACGAGCATTCGCAAAAAGCATTGTGTGGTAATTTCGGAAGAAAAGCGTCCGGTGCCACTGCATCCCCTTTTTCTGCATCCTTCGGGCAGGCTTATGCCGTTTTTAGAAGGCAAAAACTTCTCCTCACCGGTTGCCGATTTCCTGAAGAAAGAATCCGGCCGTATGATTACTCACCGGCACATGCCTGAATACGGTGGCATAATCAGAGTCCTGGAGCGGTTTAACCTGCTGCCGGCGATTTTTTTCCTGAAATCACGTGCGGAATGCGATGCCGCTTTGACGGCAAAGAATTTTCTTGCCGCGCTGCCTTACTCTGATGAATTTAATTATTCTCTGGAAGAGTTGCTGGGGCGTTTTCCTTCTTTGCGTAACCACCGGCAGTTGAAGGCGCTGCAGTCCTTCGGCATTGCCGCTCATCACGGTGGCCAGTTGCCGGCCTGGAAGCTGTTAATTGAGGAGATGATGAACAGGGGTAATCTGCGGGTGATTTTTGCGACATCCACGATTGCCGCCGGAGTGAATTTCCCGGCGCGGACAATTGTGCTTTTTAATTCGGATTTGTTTAACGGCCATGATTTCCAGCCGATGTCGGCAACTGAATTCCGGCAAATGACCGGCCGGGCGGGAAGGCGCGGGCAGGATAAAATTGGCTTTATGCTGGGGATTTCCGGAAAATTTATGGATTTGCACCATATCCGGCGGTTACTATTTAAGGCGCCGGAAGATATTGTCAGCCGGCTGAAAAATGATTTCTCCATGACTCTGAACCTGCTGATGTCGCAGACGCCTGCCGATATTCGGAAAATATTTGAAAGATCACTGGCTGCTTATCAGCAAAGTGGAGAATGTCATAGCCCGTCGCCTATAGCGGCTAAAACACTCTGGACTGATTTTTGCCGTTATCTGGATTTCCTGCAGGCGGAAGGATTTGTAAGTGCGGACGGCAGGCTTACCGCTGATGGTTTCTGGGCGGCAAAACTCAGGCTTGATTATCCGCTGCTCGTGGCGGAATGCTTGCGGAGGCAGTCTTTTCCCGACCAGGAGGAAAAAATCCTGGCGGCGCTTGTTTCCGTCTTTGCTTATGATCGTGATAATGAAATTAATATTGCAGTAAAAGACCTGCCGTCAAAACTCACAGCGGCGTTAAAAAAAGTATTGCTCACTGTCCGTCCGCTGATGCGCCGTCTCCAGTCGGCAGGTTTTGTAACACCAAAACTTTATCCGGCGGCCGGAGTTGCCTTATATTACTGGGCGCAGGGGCGCAGCTGGGAAAGTGTGATTAAAGCGACAGGTTTTGCCGAAGGTGATATGGCGACGCTTATTTTGCGGACGGCGGATAATCTAAGACAGATCGCGTCACTGAAAGATACCTATCCGGAGATTGCCGCCTGTGCGTATCGGGCGAGGGAGGCTATACTGCGTGAACCCGTCCTTTTCCTGTAGGCGTGCTGCTGAAAAATACCCATCTGCGGCGTTGTGCTCCGGTTTAGTCACTGCGGCCTACGCTAAAAGTAGGCCTCATTCCTAAATCCTCGCACGCCTTGCATCTGGGCATTTTTGAGCAGCCCGAAAAATGTGAGTAGATGTGACTCGGAGGCCTTGCATCTAGGCACGTTTGAATAGCCCTGAAAAAAAGAAGTGTATAATCGAATTTGTCATTGCCCGGTCAAGCCGGGCAATGACAAAAAAGAGTGCGTCTTGCAATAACGCTGCTTCCGTCATTTCCTTGCGAAGTGTAATGAGACAAGGAAATACAGTAAGCAATGCGAAACAGGTTGATAACATCATTAAATTAAAGTATTAATCACCTTCGATATTTTTTCATGTAAACAGATCCGACACAACAAACTATTCAACAGATTATGAATCAGGCCGCCTATGGAAAATTTAAAAAGGAAAGAACCGACAACCATCAATATCCTACGGGATCTGATCAGCCAAAACCGCGAATTTGACATTATTGATCTCTTTTCCGATATGCATCCGGCGGATATAGCTGATCTTATCGATGAACTTGAAGAAGAAGACCGCTTGCATCTTTTTTCGCTTTTGGATGTCAACACGGCCTCCGACGTTATTCTGGAGCTTTCGGATACTTCCCGCGAGCAAATTATCGATGAACTCTCCAATGAAAAACTCACCGATATCATCGAAGAGATGGAGTCGGATGACAAGGCGGATATTATTGCCGCGTTATCCCATGATCAGGCCAAAGCGGTTCTCGAATCCATTGAACCGGAAGAATCTCAGGAAGTAAAAGAACTCCTCAAATATGCCGAAGACACGGCCGGCGGTATCATGCAGTCGGAGCTGGTATCGGTAGGGGAGAAGGCGACCATTAACGATGCATTCCAGGCCGTTGTGAATGCCAAAGATGAAGTAGAACACATTAATAACATCTTTGTCGTAGATGAAAAAAACAGACTGATGGGCACGGTTCCCCTGCAGAGATTAATTACCACAAAGCGTTTTACGCCGATTAAGGAGATGATTGACGAAGATATTCCAAGTGTCAATGCCCAGATGGATCAGGAAGAAGTCGCCCGCCTGTTTAAGAAATACGATCTTGTTTCGGTCGGTGTTGTGGATGATCAACACCATCTGCTGGGGCGAATTACCATCGACGATGTCATGGATACGGTCCAGGAAGAAACATCCGAAGATATTTATCGCATCGCCGGCCTCGGTCAGGACGATACTGTTTTTAATAAAACCACTGCGTCGGTTAAAAAAAGACTTCCCTGGCTCTATCTCAATCTGCTGACTGCTCTTGCTTCGGTGCTGGTTATAGGTTTTTTCGAGGATACGATTAAAATCATGGTTGCGTTGGTTTTTTTCATGCCGGTTGTGGCGGGCTTGGGCGGCAATGCCGGCAGTCAGGCGCTAACCTTGATTGTTCGGGGAATGGCTCTGGGAGAAATAACATTTGAAAACGCCAGACGGGCTCTCTTGCGGCAGATAACCGTTGGAATCGCCAATGGTATTTTGGTTGGTGTTGTTATCGGTATTATCGGCTGGTTCTGGAAGGGGCTGCCTATTCTGGGGCTGATCCTCGCTCTGGCCATGATCATTAGCATTTTTGCCGGGACACTGGTGGGAGCTTTAATCCCGCTGGTACTCAAGCGTTTGAAACTGGATCCGGCTCTCGGTTCACATATTTTTCTGACGGCGTTCACCGATGCTTTCGGTTTTCTGTCCTTTCTGGGGCTGGCAACAATTTTCTTAAAACTTCTAAACAAATAGGTGGACGCTGTTAACTTATGCTTCCTCAGAAAGAGAACAGCCAACGTTTTTCAACAACCTGTTAAACAGTCCTCATTCCCGTTTCCATAATTTTTTTCACAAAGTAATCGCTGTCGATGAAGTCTTCCGGGGCGAAACGGTGGCGGGGAGATGTTGTTGAACTGCAAGGTAAGTTTGCGGATTTTGTTTTTACCTTCAAAAGCGTGTTATTTTAATAACGTGGGCTGATTATTTGCCAAGATAATTTTTATTTAGTTTTTCGATTAAATCTATATCGTTCATTATACTGCACTAGAGGTAAAAATTCCTTGTATATTGTTCCTAAACTCAAATATAGTTCTGCTACTAAATTGCCGCGCCGCTGGAGAGGCGGCTCCTCAATTACAACCGTTTATTGCGACACAGTCCCATAAGCCGGTGTTCTCTGCCGGACTTGGGTCTGGCCGGGCAATGACAAGTGAGCAAATTATGGAAAAGTTAAAGATGATTACGGATTTTATTCCGGCGGGCGATCAGCCGCAGGCTATCGATGAATTGTCACAGGGGCTTGCCTGCGGAAAAGATCATCAGGTTCTCCTTGGTGTTACCGGTTCGGGGAAAACTTTTACGATTGCCAATGTCATCGAGCGGGCAGAGCGACCGGCGCTCATTATTGCGCATAACAAGACGCTTGCTGCGCAACTTTATGAGGAATTCAAGGGGCTTTTCCCGGAAAACGCCGTCGGATATTTCGTCAGTTATTATGATTACTATCAACCGGAAGCCTATCTGCCTGCCACTGATACCTACATTGAAAAAGATTCCGCAATTAACGAGGAGATCGACAAGATGCGTCATGCGGCGACTTATGCTCTTTTAAGCCGCCGAGACGTTATTATTGTCGCCAGTGTTTCCTGCATTTACGGCCTCGGATCGCCCGAAGAATATCTGGGTATGACGCTCCCTTTGGAAGTGGGCCAGGATATTCCCCGTGAAGAAGTTCTGCATCGGCTTGTGGGAATTCAGTATGAACGAAACGATATCGATTTTCACCGCGGCACCTTCCGTGTACGCGGCGACGTGGTGGAAATATTTCCGCCTTATGAGGATGAACAGGCACTGCGAGTGGAATTCTTCGGGGATACGATCGAAGCGATTTCTCTGATTGATCCGCTGCGGAGCAGGAAGCTCGGTGCTCTTGCTAAGACGGTTGTTTTTCCCGGCAGCCACTATGTAACCTCGAAGAACAATCTTGAAAGAGCGACCGTTGACATTCGCGCTGAACTTGCCCGAACGCTTGCCGAGCTGAAAACACAAAACAAACTTCTGGAGGCACAGCGCCTCGAGCAGCGTACCAATTTTGATCTGGAAATGATGGAAGAAATGGGCTACTGCCAGGGTATTGAAAATTACTCCCGCCATCTGACGGGACGCAGGCCCGGCGAGCCGCCACCGACACTAATGGAATATCTGCCGCAAGATGCCCTGATCATTATCGACGAGAGCCACGCCACCTTGCCGCAGCTTGCAGGCATGTTCCGCGGCGACCGGTCGCGGAAGGAAACACTCGTGAAATACGGTTTCCGCCTGCCTTCGGCTTTGGATAACCGGCCGCTGACATTTGAGGAATACGAAGCTCTGCCCAATCAACGGATTTATATTTCGGCGACACCGGCCCAGTATGAAATATCAAAAGCGCAGGGGGTGCGGGTCGAGCAAATCATTCGCCCGACGGGACTCATGGATCCGGAGATAGAAATCAAGCCGGCCCTTCAGCAGGTGGATGATCTGCTCGAGGAAATCCGCCGGCGGATTGAAAATAAAGAGAGGGTGCTTGTTACAACACTGACCAAGCGCATGGCGGAAAATTTAACCGATTACTACAGCGGGCTTGGCATCCGGGTGCGCTATCTGCATTCCGATATTCACACGCTGGAACGCGTCGGTATCATCCGGGATCTGCGCCTGGGAGAGTTCGATGTACTGATCGGCGTTAATCTCCTCAGGGAAGGGTTGGATATTCCCGAAGTATCGCTTGTGGCGATACTGGATGCCGACAAGGAAGGATTCTTACGCTCCGAGCGTTCGCTTATCCAGACGGCCGGCCGTGCCGCGCGTAATGTCGGCGGAAAAGTCATAATGTATGCCGATAAAATTACCAGATCCATTCAGGCCTGTTTAGATGAAACAAAACGCCGCCGTGCCATCCAGCGAAAATACAATGAACAAAATAATATAACGCCCGAATCAATCAAAAAAGCGATCAGCAATGTGCTCGGTTCCATCTACGAGGCCGATTACATGACGGTACCGGTTGATAATAAATCCAAGATTGTGCCGGCCAGAGAGGAAGATTTGCCGGTCCTCATTAAAAACCTGACGGCGGAAATGAAACAGGCGGCTAAAAATCTGGAATATGAAAAAGCCGCCGCCCTGCGGGATGAAATTAAAGAGCTCAATAAAATTATGCTGGAGATGGGCGGTTAAAAAAGAAAAAATTCAAAGGGAGGTTAATTTTGATGAGCAAAAAGATTAATGTGCTGTATTTCAGTGCAACGGGAACAACTGAAAAAATCGTTACCGGAATTGCCGGGAAAATCGCCAAGGACTTTAACGGGACAACTGCGATCAGTAATTTTAATTTTACATTGCCGGAAGGGAGAAAGCAGGCTGTTTCTTTCACGAAAGATGATGTCGTCGTTGTTGGTGTTCCGGTTTATGCCGGCCGTGTGCCCAATGTATTGCTGAAATACTTAAATACGATTTCCGGAAATGGAGCATTGGCGATTGCCGTCGTTGTTTACGGAAACCGGCATTATGATGATGCCTTGATCGAACTGAAAGATATTTTGGAAGCGGACGGCTTTAAAGTTGTCGCCGGAGGTGCCTTTGTCGGAGAGCATTCGTTTTCCAAAATAATGGGCGGCAAAAGACCGGATGAAAAAGATATGGCCGCAGCCGCCGATTTTGCCGATAAGATATACGATAAGATAAAGGTGACAGGTGAAATTTCCGGCGTTGCGGTCAAAGGGAATAAACCTTACAGAGACTACTACAAACCCAAGGACAAGAACGGCAACCTTGTTGATTTTCGGAAGATCATCCCCAAAACGAACGATGATTGTATTGACTGCAAGCTTTGCGCTGAGATCTGTCCCCTGGGGTCGATCGATGCGGAGGAAGTTTCCAAGATAATCGGCATCTGCATTAAATGCTGTGCCTGCATCAAGAGATGTCCCGTGGAGGCGAAATATTTTGATGACGAGAATTATTTAAAGCATAAAAATGAATTAGAGGCCGCATATACGGAACCAAGAAGAGAACCGGAAGTTTTCGCGTAAGAACATATGGAAAAAATTCAAAAACCACCTTATTACAGAGAATCGGCAATTAAGGATAAAGCGGAGACAGAACAATGACAACACTTCCATCAGGACTGGAGCGCTTGAACATGCCGGAAAAGCGCATCGCCGAACTTCTTGATGAAACTCAATGGGCCAGGGATTTTTCCTGGAATCAGATTGTCAGCTTGAGCGGATATTTTAAGGTATACCGCGCGGCTAAGAGTACCGAAATATTTCATGAAGGGCAGCCGGAGCACAGTCTGGGTATTATCATCAAGGGTGAAATTGATATTTTAAAAAACGATGTTAAACAAAAGGCAACAGCCTTGGCGCGGCTGAGAGCGGGGCAGACTTTCGGAGAGATGTCGCTTATCGACGACGAACCGCGATCGGCCAATGCCGTGGCCGTAACCGAAGTTACTTTTCTGCTTATCAGCCTGGATGATTTTGTCCGGCTCAGCCGGGAAAAAGCGCCGCTCGCCTTCGTATTTCTCTGGAAAATATCGCGGCTTTTAAGTCAGCGGCTCCGGCGGACAAGCGGACAGCTGATAGAATATTTAAGCAGCGCGACGCCGGAAGAATGAACATTTCTGGCCGTTTTGCTTCTTGATGTTCCGGCGCAAAAGATTATCGAATCTTAGCGGGCGCAGCTGTAAGTGAATCCGCCGGTTAATCTTTCATTGACATCAGGCGGCCGTTTCCTTATACTTTCCTTAACTTGAGGAAGCTCTCCGCAAACGGTTATTCCCTGCACAGGAGTGTGAAATAAATGCCATGAAAGTATTGAAAATGAAATTTGGTGGAAGTGGTGAAAAGGTGGATGCATTTGGGATACGTTTTTATGGAGATATGGACCAAAAATCGGAAAAACTCGGCACTATCAGCGAAATACGTTCCAGTGCCGACGATTCATCTGCGCTGAAGCATAAAAGAATTACTCTTTGGTTTATAATGGAACGAATTCGTCCTTATGAGAAAATATCCGATCTGCTTGCCATGCTGGTGAAGATATTAAAAAAAGAAAGATATGAGATCGTCTTTTCATCTGTTGACGAGCTTGTTGATACGTCCGCAGCTGAATACGCCGATAAACCGGAAAGCGAATTTCCTCCTTCCGATAGAATGCATGGCTATAACGCCAGCAGGGGTTTCTCGGTTACGGCGGAAAAGAACGATGACGCAACCAAGTTTTCCATTGAAGAAATAAGAACAATCCGGGATTTGGCTGTAAACTTCGGCTGGGTAGTTTATAAACGGCCGCTGGCTCACATACCCGGTTAAAAAGATTGTAAGTTTAGCGGCAATCGGATTCATATCAGGTAAAAAATAATTAAGCAGCAAATTATGCCGGGAAACACCGCTCTAAAAGAAAAAATGACCTCTGCGCCACGCAGCCCAGGTGTCTATCTGATGAAAGATGGCCGGGGGAAAATCATTTATGTGGGTAAAGCCAATGATTTGAAAAGCCGGATCGCCTCGTATTTTACCGGCAAGGATACGCGGCCGATGGCGCCTTTTTTGATGTCGCGTGTTGCCGATATTGAATTTCTTACCACTTCCACGGAAAAAGAAGCGCTCATTTTAGAAAACAATCTTATCAAAAAGCACCATCCCCGTTATAACGTCATTCTGCGCGACGATAAAACCTATTATCATCTGTCCGTTAATCCGGCGGAGGAATTTCCGCGTCTGCAATTGGTGCGCAAGCGCGGAAATAATGCCGCTTTGTATTTCGGGCCTTATCCTTCAGGACTTGCCGCCCGGGAGACTCTGAGTTTTGTGCAGCGTATCTTTCCGCTGCGCACCTGCAGCAACATGAATTTTCAGCTGCGCACGAGACCATGTCTGGAATATCAAATCGGCCGGTGCCTTGCACCTTGCCGGGGTATGATTGACAGCGAGGCTTATGGAAAACTGGTCGGAGGTGCCGTTTCGTTCCTGGAGGGACGGCGTCGTGAACTGGTTGCCGATCTGCAAAAGCAAATGGAAGACGCAGCCGAGAGTCTGAATTACGAAGAAGCGGCACGTCTGCGCGACCGCATCGCCGCGCTCGAACATGCGCTGGAAAAGCAGCATGTGGATCTGGCTGCGGGAGGGGATCAGGATGTGGTAGGTATTTTTGCAGACAATGACATATATTCTCTTGCCCTTTTGTTTGTGCGATCCGGCAAGCTGCTGGGAGTTAAATCGTTTATTCCGGTAAAAAGCAAGGCAGCAATCCCCGAGGTGGTGTCGATGACGCTTGGTCAATATTACGATGCGGAAATCGTTGTCCCTGATGAAATACTGCTTCCCTGTGCCCTGCCTGACGGCGATGTAATTGCCGAGTGGCTTTCCGATAAAAAGAAGAAGAAAGTACAATTCACTTTGCCGCAGCGCGGTTCTAAAAAAGCACTGCTCGATCTGGCCTGCGCCAATGCGCGGGAAGTTTTTAACTCGGCGAAGAATAAGGAAGAATCCAGAAAAATCGCCCTTTCCGTTCTTCAGGAAAAATTGGCCCTTGTCCGCCTCCCCAGGAAAATTGAGTGCTATGACATTTCCAACATCAGTGGCAGGTACGCCGTGGGTTCACAGGTAACCTTTCAAGACGGTGAACCGGATAAGTCCGGATACCGCCGCTTCCGTATTAAAACTATGGATGAGCCGGATGATTACGGTATGATGAGAGAGGTGCTCATCCGGCGTTTTACCGGGAAGGAAGATTTGCCCGATCTGGTCGTTGTCGACGGCGGCAAGGGGCAGCTCAATATCGCTCTTTCCGTTTTTCATGATTTGCAGCTTAAACTGGATGTCGTAGGTCTGGCCAAGGAAGAGAGCTCCTATTCCGCTGCAAAAAATCGATTGAAAGGCAGGACAGGCAGGACGGAAGACCGCGTTTATCTGCCCCGGCGCAAGGATGCGGTTTATCTTTCTTCAACACCGGCGGCGCTCGCGATTTTGCAACGTGTACGCGATGAAGCGCATCGCTTTGCCGTGAGTTATCATCGCCGGCTGAAAGAGCAAAACGATTTCGGTTCACAACTTGATGCAATTGCGGATATCGGTGCCGAACGCAGAAAAATACTGCTTAAACACTTCGGCTCTGTGCACCGGGTGAAAAACGCCACGCTTGCCGATTTGCAAAATGTTCCGGGAATCGGCGGGCAACTTGCCGAAAAGATTTATTCTTCCTGGAGAAGCAAAAATGAGTAAGAAAGTTTAGTATGAATCCGTTGACGGTTATTCTTCTTGCCGTGGCACTGGGAGTGGATGCGTTTTCCGTGGCTATCGGCGTCGGTGCGGCTGACGATCGAAAATCATGGAAACCGGTTTTACGCCTTGCCTTTGCCTTCGGTCTTTTTCAGTTTGCCATGCCTCTTGCGGGCTGGCTTGCCGGTTTGACTATTGTTGATATTATAGCCGTCTATGATCACTGGATAGCTTTTATTCTTCTGGTTTATGTCGGTGGTAAAATGATCTGGGAGGGATTGCGGCGGGAAAGAGACGAGAAAAAAGCGGATCAGACACGCGGCCTTCCGCTGCTTTTACTTTCCCTCGCCACAAGTATTGATGCGCTCGCTGTCGGTTTCAGCTTTTCCATATTGAAAGCCCCTATACTGCTGCCGGCGGTTGTTATCGGTATGGTTTGTTTTCTGATGACGGCGGTCGGCATGATTTTCGGTAAAGTTCTGGCCAAATTATTCGGCCGGAAAGTGGAAGTGTTCGGCGGAGTTGTCTTAATTGCCATCGGTGTCAAGATTGTTATTGAGCATTGGATGTAGCCGGTAGTTTTTAGGAGCGGTTGGTGTGATGAAAATACATTCGGGGGATGAAGCCATGTATTACCAGCTTATTGGTGCGGCCGAAAGGAAGCTCGGTGTTGTCTGGTGTTCAGCGGGCGACGATTTTTTGCTGGAACGTATATATCTGCCCCGCAGGCAGGCACAGCTTGCGGCGAAAATCCGCAAAGAATTTCCCCGGGTAAATATGACGGAGCGGAAAATACCCGGAGATACCGCCCGGAAAATAGAAAAAATATTTAACGGCAGTAAAGTGGAATTTGATCTTTCCCTGTTTAATTGGGACAATTTGCAAAAGTTTGCCGTGCAGGTATTGCGCGAAGCTTATAAAATACCGCGCGGGAAAGTTATTTCCTATTCGGGATTGGCTTACAAAAGCGGTAGTCCGAAAGCTGCACGCGCCGTGGGTACGGTGATGGCCAAAAACCCTTTCCCTCTCATTATTCCCTGCCATCGCGTTGTCCGGTCGGATGGCTCTTTGGGCGGTTTTGGCGGCGGAGCGGCAATGAAACAAGAAATGCTCTCTTCCGAGGGAGTCTTCGCGGATACGAGCGGTCATATTCCTGAGAAATATTTCTGGAAATAGAGGGTTAATCTTTTGCAGACATAATGGTCAAACGGATACCCGCTTTTCCGGGGTGTCCTCTGCCGGAGAGCTTTCCGGACTGATCCGGAATCTCAGATTACGCTTTTGGGATTGTTGCGGGTTATTACCAGATTGTCGCGGTGAATGATTTCGTCGTAATCTTTGTGCCCCAGTATCTGGGCTATTTTCGTTGTTTTCAGCCCCATAATTTTGCGGATTTCCGCGGAACTGAAATTGACGAGTCCTTTGGCGATTACTGTTCCTGCGCGGTCAATGCAACTTACCGGATCTCCGACGGTGAAGTCTCCTTCCACATCGATCACACCGGAAGGAAGCAGGCTTTTGCCCTTTTCCAAAAGCGCTTTGCGGGCGCCGTCATCCACGGTAATCCGGCCGCGGGAATGCAGTGTGAAGGCGATCCAGTATTTTTTGCTGTTCAGACGGTCCGCCATCGGCAGAAAAAGAGTGCCGATTTCCTTACCGGCGATAATGTCGGCGAGGATGTTTTTCTTTTTACCGGGAGCAATAATACAGGGAATGCCGATAGCCGTAACTTTTTTGGCGGCCAGTACTTTACTTTTCATTCCTCCGGTACCGACCGATGATGTTTCCGCGGTGGCGATAGCTTCTATTTCATCGGTGAATTCGGCCACCAGAGGAATCAATCTGGCCTTTTTGGATTCCGTAGGGTTCGCATCATAAAGTCCGGCCGTGCTCGTCAAATTAATAAAAAGATCGGCTTCCACGATATTGGCGATGAGTGCGGCCAGATTGTCGTTATCGCCGAACTTTATTTCATCGACGGCAACAGTATCATTTTCATTGATGATGGGAGTTACTTTCCACTCCAGCAGCGTGGAAAGGGTATTGCGGATGTTTAAAAATCTCTGCCGGTCCGTGAGATCGGAAAGAGTTAAAAGAATCTGGGCGACATAGAGGTTGTTTTTTTCGAAGGACTTGGAATAAATACGCATCAGTCGCCCCTGTCCGATGGCGGCGGCGGCCTGCTTTTCCGGAATGCTTTTCAGTTTCCCGGTGATGTTGAGGCGGTGTTTGCCGGAGGCGATTGCGCCTGATGTGACGAGGACTACCGAATAATCCCGCCGGATCAGTTCCGCTATTTCGTCGGCCAGTGCATCAATGATTTTAAGATCAAGGCCGTCGGCTCCCGTGAGCACAGCTGAACCGACTTTGATCAGAATTTTTTTTACGTGTGAGAGTGTTTCCTGACGGATATTTTTCATGAGACAAAGGTTTCTATCCCTGATTTAATGTTTCGATGATTTTATTTAATATTTCCGTTATTCCTTCACCGGTTACGGCTGAAAACGGATGTAATATTATGCCTTTTTTGCGAAATAGCGCAACCTCTTTTTTGATTTTATCTCTTACTTGAGGGAGATCAATTTTATTGAGGGCCACAATCTGCGGTTTTGCAAGCAACTCTTTATTATAAAATCCCAGTTCCCGGTTGATGGCCTGATAATTTTTCCAGGCGTTATCATCCGGTTCCATGGAAATATCGAGTATATGGAGGAGAAGGAATGTCCTTTCCACATGCTTTAAAAATTGGATGCCCATGCCGTGGCCTTCATGAGCCCCGGAAATCAATCCTGGAATATCAGCCAGAACAAAACTTTTACTGTCCCGGTGTTTTACCACGCCCAGATGCGGTGTAAGCGTTGTAAAAGGATAATCGGCGATTTTCGGCCGGGCTGCCGATACCCGGGAAATAAAGGTTGATTTTCCTGAGTTGGGGAATCCGACAATACCGACGTCGGCAAGCAGTTTCAACTCCAGTTTGAGCCAGCGTTCCTCGCCTTCCATCCCTTCCTGGGCAAAGCGCGGGGTTTGATGGGTGGAAGTGGCAAAGTGGGCATTGCCCTTGCCGCCGATACCGCCGTGACAGACGATATAAGTTTGTCCGACGACGGATAAATCAGCGAGCTCTTCTCCCGTTTCAAAATCTTTGACAACCGTACCCACCGGTACGATAATTTCCAGATCGGGAGAGCTTTTGCCGCTGCGATTGTTACCGGAACCGTGCCCGCCGTTTTTGGCGATATAGTGCTGCTGATATTTCAAATCCAACAAGGTACGGTGGCTTTCCGCCGCGCGAAAGATTACATCGCCGCCTTTGCCGCCTTCGCCGCCGTCGGGTCCGCCGCGGGGCACGTATTTTTCCCTGCGGAAACTCACGCAACCGGGTCCGCCGTGTCCCGCCTTGGTATAAATTTTTACTTCATCGACAAATTTCATAATTATTGCCCAAGTAGAATTAATTCCAGAAGAACAGCTAGAGTTTCTGAACGGTCAATTTATCAATCCCGCATACGCGGGATAATTCAACTAACCGATATTACGACGCTACGCTTATAATAAAAAAGTGGTGTCATTAACCCCGCGGCACTTCGCTTGCGGGATAATTCGACTAACCGATTCCATTGCACTACGCTTGTGTAAAAAAGTGGTGTCATTAACCCCGCGGCGCTTTGCTTGCGGGATAATTCGGCTAACCAATTCTGCTGCGCGCTACGCTTGCATAATTGGAGCCTCATTAAAAAAGGCGCTTTGTTCGGAAGCGCCTTTAAATCAAAAACAATATGAACTATTGTTATACAGCGTAAACGCTTACTTTTTTTCTCGTTTTATCCAATCTTTCAAATTTGACAACGCCGTCAATCAAGGAAAAAATAGTGAAATCCTTACCGAGGCCTACATTGTTACCCGGATGAATCTTTGTACCCACCTGCCGTACGATAATCGATCCGGCATGGATTTTTTCACCACCGAATGCCTTTATGCCGCGTCTCTGGGAATTACTGTCTCTGCCGTTGCGCGAACTTCCCTGACCTTTCTTATGTGCCATGACTTCCTCCGCTTACATTACAATCTTTGTTATTTTCATGCTGGTTAATAACTGGCGGTGGCCGTTCTTCTTTTTGAAGCCCTTGCGGCGTGTCATTTTGAAAACGGTAATTTTCGGACCCTTTTTCTGAGTCAGAATTTTGCCGGTAACTGTAGCGCCTTCCACAAACGGTTTGCCTATCTTAACATTCTTATCATCGGCAACCATGAGCACTTCGCTGAAAACTACCTCAGCTCCTTTTTCACCTTCCAGCTTTTCGACGGATAAAACATCACCTTCGGTTACTTTGTGTTGTTTTGCTCCTGTTTTTATTACTGCGTACATATGCTTATCCTTATTATTGGAATTAAGACCGAAACCTATAGTGAATTTATGTCAGTTTGTCAATAAAATTTACCGCTCGGGGGAATTATTTTTAATGAGACCTCAATTTCAGAAATGAAGTGCACTGAAATTGATGGTTGAATTATCCCCGAGGCGAAGCCTACGCGGGATAAATTTGGGTTTAATTCCGGCCATGTAATGTTTAACGCGTTGAAATAACAAGGGAAATATTATCCGCAAAGCAATGTCTGCGTTTTAACAACACGAATTTGTTGCTTTTCTTCTTCATTGCCGGTAAGAACATGCTCAATAATATCCGTGGGTCGGGCTGAACCCTGCGGAGAGTATCGTATGGTTAATTGCACCTTTAAATCCCCCGGATGCAGAATTATTTTCTCCACATAGGGACGGATGTCCCTCACGATATTTTTCCCTTTTGCTTTTCTTTCGATGTTAAATATCTCTGCGGCGATAAATTTTTTAATATTATCTTCCCATATGGCAAGACGTGCCGGATTGGTATCGCGGGGAAGGTATAAATCATAGGAAAATCCGGTAAGTGACTGCGCCAGATCCTTATCGCCTGCGGCAAGTTCGCTCATTGCCAGAATTTTAATGCCGTCAGGCAGTGCGCTGTTTATTTCTTGTTTCAGGATAGTTGAATCCTCCGGCAATTCCCGGCAGGTTACATCGACAAATTCCTCCGCACTTTCCATTCCGACCGAAGTTGCCGTGGCAAAAGATATCCGCGGGTGGGGATGATACCCTGCGGAATAGGATAAAGACAAACTGCTGCGGCGCAGGGCGCGGATAAGGGCGGAAGATAGTTCCAGATGCGAAAGGAAGCGTGCCCGGTCGCGTTTGCTGAAGGTAAAACGATATTGCTTTTCGACGGTCTTCCTGCCGGCGGGAGGAGAAACGGATATATCGGCGGCGGATTTGTTTTCTGTTGCGGAAAAAACATTTTTCGTAGTGGAAAAATCACAGACACCGCAGTTCTGACAATCTGCAAAACGGCAGTCGGCGGTTACAGCGGAAAGGGCGGCTTTTTCTCTTTCGGCCAGAAGAAATTTCCGGCTCACACCGCAGTCAATATTATCCCAGGGAAGATTTTCCCCGGTTTTGCGCTCGCGCGTATAATCTTCCGGGTTGATTCCCGTCCGGACAATTGCTTCCTGCCAGAGATCAAAGCGCAATAAGTCGCTCCAGCCGTCAAAACGGCAGCCGCTTTGAAATGCCCTCTCCAGGAGAAGGCCTGTTTTTTCATCGCCGCGGGAAAATAATCCTTCGAGCATGCTCATCCGGGCATCATGCCATTTGACGGTGAGATTGCGGCTCCGGATCCGTCCGCGGATAAATTCCTGCTTGGCATAAGTTTCGGCAAGCGAAATCTGGCGGTGCCATTGAAAAGGAGTATGCGGTTTGGGAACATAGGTGGAAAGGCTGATTGTTATCTGTCCGCGGTTTTTAGCCGTCCGCAGAGCCTGATAGGCCAGATCGACAATCCCTTCCAGATCCGCCTCGGTTTCTTCGGGCAGCCCGATCATGAAGTATAGTTTGATCGATTTCCAGCCGGCGGAAAAAACCTTGTCCACTGTGGAGAGTAATTCCCCGGCTGAATTTCCTTTGTTGATTATCCGGCGCATTTTATCCGTTCCCGCCTCCGGGGCCAGGGTAAAACTGGTCTTGCGGGTTCTTTTTATTTCTTCAATTAATGCGCCGGTGAGTGATTCCACCCGCAAAGAAGGCAGGGCCAGAGCTACGCGCCGGGCATAATGCCTGTTCATCAGATCGGAAATTAAAGGTTCGATGCAGCTGTAGTCGCCGGAGCTTAAAGCCAAAAGCGATATTTCATCGTGGCCGGTAGCGTTCAGTAATTCTTCCGCCATTTCTTTCACCAGAGAATAGTTTCTTTCCCGGTAGGGACGCCACAGCATACCGGCCTGGCAGAAGCGGCAGCCGCGGGTGCAGCCGCGGGCTATTTCCAGCACGATACGGTCATGGATGGTTTGCATGAGCGGCACAACGGGCCTTGCCGGATAGGGCCATAGATTAAGATCGATGACTTTCCTTTTTTTCACCGGATGATTTTTATTATGCACGGCAGGGACGTAAATGCCGGGAATTTGCGCCAGCTCTGCGAGCATCCCCTGCCGGGGAAGTTTGTTTTTTTTGCCGTTACGGATAACGTCGGTAATTTCCGCGACAACTTCTTCCCCTTCGCCGATAACGAAAGCATCGATAAAATCAATGAGCGGAGCCGGATTAAAACAACAGGGGCCTCCGGCAAGAATAAGCGGGGCATCATCCCGGCGGTCGTGCCTTTTCAGCGGTATGCCGCCCAAATCCAGCATGTTCAGGACATTTGTATAGGATAGTTCGTATTGCAGGGAAAAACCGACGATGTCGAAATTTTTCAGAGGCGTTTGGGATTCCAGTGATGTGAGGGGAAGGTGGTGGTCGCGCAGTTGTTTTTCCCGGTCCGGCCAGGGAGCAAACGAGCGCTCTGCGGCCACATAGGGAATCTTGTTTAACACGGCATAGAGAATCTGCATGCCGAGATGGGACATGCCTACTTCATAGGTGTCCGGGAAGGCGAGAAGAAAATTGACTTCAGCATTGTTTTTACAGACGGAATTTACTTCAGCGCCGATGTAGCGGCTGGGCTTTTCGGCGGCAAGCAGAAGCCCGTCCAAATCATAATTGATCATAATTCGTTATCTGTTCTGTTCCGGTATTTATAAGGATTTTTTTTGATGTCTCTGAGCTTTGCGGCGGCGAGTCTTCCGGCAAAGTTTTCCGCCCCGAAGTAGGAAAGAGAATTGTTTTTGAAGGTATTGATTAAATCCTCCCGGACGGTGTCGCAGTTTTCTCTGGGAACAAAAGTCCGCTCCAGCTTGTATTCATAGAAAATCTCAGCGCCGAAAATATTTTTTACCTGTTCGTAGTCCGGCCGATTCGAGAAAAACGATTCCTGCAGGTGAACATTGGTCTGAACGGCGATTTCCACTTTAACCGTATCGGCGGCTATCTCGCGCGACAAATCGAAAATATTCAGCTGCAATCCGTTTGGTAAATTTATTTCTTCAATCAACTTCATTTTTCCCTGATTCCTCAGTCGTTGTTTGCCTGTCGCTGATAATGCTTACGCTTTCCAGGGGATCAGCCCGGGCGGTAAAAAGGCCTTGCCGGCAAAGCACAGGACTATTAGCATTTTTAAGCTTGACCTGCAATCTCAATCCTTTTATATTTACAGCGCTTCGCCGGAAAGTATTACCAGGCATTATTAATCGGATGATTGTACTTGCTAAAATGTTAATTTTGGATACTAATGAACACTAATTTAACCGTTCTGTGCCAGCCCGATGAAAATAAATCCTGCGGCGCCTGCTGCGGCCTTTACAATTATACGGACAGCTCCTGCGCATCACTGGTGCACCGGTTGCGTGAACGCCGGCGGCGTTTCCGCAGGCTCGTGAAAGCTCCCGGAGATATCGGCTGTTATACCGACGCCACTTTTTCCTGTGAAGATTTTACTCCGCGCTACGAAGTGATTTATTGCTGTGAATACCTGGGCTTTCTGGATGAAACCGAAAAAAAAGTCGGTTGTTTATTGCACCCGTTGCAGAATTCCGGCCTGGATCTGCGTACCTGTTCTTTTTACGGACAGGAGACCTGTGCCGGGCATATTTGTCCCAGCCATCATTTTATTCCCGCCAATCAGGCGCAAAGTCTGATTAAAATAATCGACAACTGGTATCTCTACGGGCTTTGCCTCACCGATATTGATCTCGTCGTTTGCTATTTCCGCCTGCTTGCCGACAGTATCGGGGAAGAGCTAAAACCGGAAGTTTTTGATGAGGAAGTTTTTAAAAAAATCGCCCGGGAATTTTTTAACTGGAAAATCAACTGGCCTTTCCGTTCGGAAGAAATAAACCGGCTGGGTAAATATTATTTTGACGGATCGCAGTATATGATCAGTTACATCGACTATGCTAAGCTGGACCGTGAAATTTCATCTTACGACAAAATCTTTATGAGCCTTTCTTCGGTATTTAAGAATGCTCCGGAAATGGAAACAGCGGAAAATCTGCTCCGGGATAATGTGCAGCGGTTTGCCGCAGCGTACCGGATACGTTTTTGATTTTCTATTGACAGGCAACTTATATTTTGGCTAATGTAACCCACTAATTAATTGAGGGGAATTCTGAAGTGGAGAAAATGCGCAAAGAGATCCTTTTTTCCCGGGAAATGATTGCAAAACGGGTGCAGGAAGTAGCCCGCCGGATTTCCGCCGATTATACGGGGCGGGAGCTGATAGTCATCGGAATTCTTAAAGGTTCTTTTATTTTTATGGCGGATTTGATCCGGGCAATGAATATTCCTTGTCGGGTTGATTTTGCCCGGGCGGCAAGTTACGGCGCCGGACAGGAAAGTGCCGGCCGGGTAATAATGACCAAGGATATTGAAACATCGATTAAAGGCAAGGATATTCTGGTTGTAGAGGATATTGTCGATACCGGTACGACCTTAAGTTATCTCGTGGAATGGTTGAAGGAGAGAAGCCCGCAATCTCTTAAAGTGTGTGCTTTTCTGGATAAAAGAAAAAGAAGAAAAGTAGCCTTCGAAGCGGATTATGTCTGCTTTACAATTGAAGATGGTTTTGTAGTCGGCTATGGCCTTGATTTTAATGAGCAGGCGCGTTTTTTGCCGGAAGTTTATGTTCTGGAAAAGCAGTAGATAGAGGTAACAGGATGATTATTCAATGCCGGCAATGCCGGACTAAATTTCGGTTTGATGATTCTCTGATGGAAGGTGACGGCGTATGGATGCGCTGCAGCCATTGTCAGCATGTCTTCTTTCAGGATAACCCGCAGATGGCAAAACCTGTTATGGAACCGCAGGTTATGGAAAAACCGTTTCCGGGACAGGGGGTAACACCAATACGCCGGCCGGAGACGTCGCCTTCAGTGCCGTCAGGAGCCGGTGGTGACGAAGACGTTGCCCTTTTTCTGGATAACGTCATGCAGGCGAAAAATAACCTTGATGAAAAAGGAGTTCCGGAAATAGAAAAACCGGTCATTAAAAAAAACATTGAGGAAGAAATAACCATTGCTTCTGAAGAGGTACCAAAAGAGGATAAACAACAGGAGAAAAAAGCGTCTCCCGGAGGCTGGGCAAGAACTCTCAAAGTAGCTCTTTGGACTATTTTTGTTATTATCGTCATTCCGGTGCTTGGCTATTATTTTGTTTTTCCGCAAATAGGAGACCGTGTGCTGAAAGTCGTCAATAAATATGTTGATCTGGGCATTTCGGAGACGGCACGGCCGGAAGTTGTGGTGGGACAGGTGAAACTGCAGGATATACGGCAGCGGATTTTAACCAACCATCTTATTGGTTCCATTCGGATTGTCGAAGGAACGGCGGTAAATCAGGCTGATTATCCCATCTCCCGGATAGCCATCAAAGGCGAAATTGTTGATGCTTATGCCGTGATTCTGGCGGAGCGGACAAGCTTTGCCGGAAATGTTTTAACCGATCAGGACTTGGCGGTATTGCCGGAAGACGAAATTTTCAAAAGACTTTCCCGCCCGGAAGGGCACAATAATTCCAATCATAAAATCATGCCCAACGGAACAATACCTTTCATGATCGTCTTTACCCGCGAGCCGGCGGGTGTAATTAAAACAACCGTTCGGACGGTTGGCGCGGAGAGGCTGTTGTGATTTAGGCTGAAGACTAAAGGCTATGGGTAAGAGGTCATAGGCTATAGGTGATGGGTATAAAAGATTAAAGACTCGAAGCCCGGCGGATGCCGGGGAGCGCTGAAGGATTATCAAACCATACAATACGTCATTCTGAGGCGTGAGCCGAAGAATCTCGTGTTTTTTGTTCTTTTTTGTTTTTATTAGATCCTTCGCAAAGCCTGCCCTTGAGCAGAGCGAAGGGCTCAGGATGACAGCAAGGGGGGATGGTTAAGTCGTGAGAGTGTTGTCATTCTGAGGAGTGCAAGCGACGAAGAATCTCTGAGGACGGTAATATGAAACAATATTACGTCTATATCATGTCCAATAAATCCGGAACTCTTTATACCGGTGTCACAAGTAATATTCAGCAGCGAATCTATCAGCACAAGAAAAAACTGGTTCCCGGCTTTACGGCAAAATACAATATCAATAAATTGGTTTATTATGAAACAACCGGGGATGTAAATTCGGCCATTGCCAGAGAGAAGCAAATAAAAGGATGGTTAAGGTCGAAGAAGGTCAGCCTGATTGAATCAGTGAATACGGAATGGACTGATTTATCAGAAGGTTGGTATGATTAGAGACCCTTCGTGTTACTTAGGGTGGCAGCAATACTCAATCATTCAGTCGTGTCATTCTGAGGAGAGCTAGCGACGAAGAATCTCGTGTTTTTGATTATTAGATCCTTCGCAAAGCCTGCCCTTGAGCAGAGCGAAGGGCTCAGAATGACAGCAAAATTTGAACTTTCCCTTTGCCATTCCGAGGTTCAACGACGAAGAATCTAAAGGTTTGTTAATAAGAAAGGCGCGTTATCAAACGCGCCTTTCTTAGTGAAGAGCCGGTTTAAGGAACCGGTACCGGTGTTTTTAAGATGGACATCTTACCTTACAACTCCCGCCGCCGTGCCGGCGAACGATCCTGAAGTGCCTCCGCTGACAGTTCCTGCTGCGCCGCCCTTGAAAACAATGTTTGTCGAAGTGCCAGTGCCTGATGGTACTATGTTTCCACTACCCGTGACGGTGGCGCCCCAGGTTGAACCATTCCAGGCGGTTGTAGTCAATGATGCCGATACATTGGACATGTTGGTGCCGCTGACACTTGACCAGTTTACAGTGGTATTGACGGGTACGCCCGTAAAATTTCCCCCTACTGAATTTGAGGCAAAGATTTTGGGTGCCTGTCCTGTGGAGTAAGCGTAGAAACCGACATTGTTCATGTAGACACCGCTCAAGGAGCCGTTGGGGCCGGAGCCCGCACCACCTGTAAAATTCACCGATCCGACATTGATGCATGGTATCTTCATGGCGGCCATGAAAGCGTTCTTTTCCGCATCCGTGGTAAGACTATTGACCAGATTTACAAAAGCCGCCGTTTCGATGAATTTGCCGTTGCCGACCATTTGCCAGGTGGCCTTAACGGGATCGAAAAGACCTTTGATGTCGGCACCCAGGATGGACGTAATTCCTTCCTCATGACTTACTTTGACTTCCAGCTGCGAACCGCTGCGGATATTGTTGGAAGTAGTCGACCAGTCAGTGGCGATGTAATAGGCATTATTGTTGACCTCGTAGGAAAAGGAGTTTTTATCGGCAAGTGGTACGTCTTTGTCATAAGTACCGCCCGCGACGAAACTGTAAACACCGAAAACACCGCCTGACCAATATACATCTAATTCGTTGTTTGCATCATCATGGATCTTGTCATAGTTGCTGTAACCGAGATATGCTGATTTTGAAGCAACATAGGCCAGCGTGGTTGCAGAGGTATCACCCAGATGATTGTCGGCGGAAAGATAGGGATCTGTCCAGCTGTAGGAATCGGATGTTTGAGTGAGGCTGCTCGCAAAGGCAGCCGCTGTAACTGTTTTTGTGGAGTCCAGAATTTTGAAACCGCTCATATCTCCCGAGGCGTTCCAGTAACCAAGGTTCATGGAATTATCACCGGCGACTGTTCCGTAAAGAACTCCCGCCGATCCATTGGGGGCGAGGTACAGTCCCGAAATAAGGCCGTCGAGCGTATCGTAATTTACCGTTTTCGTGCCGAAGGCACCGCCCAGGTAAGCAAAATAGGCACCGTTGATAGGCGATGTGGAATTGCTGTAAGGGTCTGTTGTCACCAGAGGATTGAAGCTCACGACCTTTGCTGTAAAGAGCTTTGGTGTGTTGTCTTCGATATCGATGTCTCCCATCAGATAGATCGGAGTGGGCGAGCCGCTCCCTATATTGGTCCAGAGATTTTCCACTCCCGCCAGAATGCCGGTAAAATTGGATGTATGGAACTGGAACTGGCCGGTTGGTGTGATGTAGGAAACTTCGGCATTCGGATCCGGATCGTAGGCCAAATTGGCCATGGCGGCGTTATAATCCGCTACTGTATCATAAACCGTTGTGGCGAATGTGTAAGTGTCATCACTGGTATCTTCAGTGTTTTTGGTATCCTGCACCCACACATCTTTATGGTAGACCTTGGCGGCCGGTGGTCCCGAAACATCAAAGCGCGTGATGCGCCTTTTATGAGTTTGTGAAGTGCCGTCCCAGTAGTAATACGTGCTGTTGCCGTAATTGCCATCACCTGCCTGGTCATTGTACCAGTAGTTATAAGTATATGAACCGGAGAAAGAACCTGATTTTCCGGCAATCATGTTATGGCTGTCTCCCTGAATTTCACTGCTGAAGGAGACATCCTGGGTCTTGGCATAGCTGCCCGCGGCAGTCGCCTGCCAGATGCCGGAGGTTGTTCCGTCATATGTTCCCAGAAGCGATCCTTCCAGAGTACCGATTTTTTTGTGGGTGATAAAGTCTCCGTCCAGCGTTCCCGTGAGTTTTCCGTCGCTCCAGGTGCCGGAAGTGAGATCGGCATGCCAGTAGCCCAGATCGGCGTAACTGCCGTCATATCGTCCGAATATGGCCGAACCGAATAATTCCGATGTCCAGCCGGTGGCGACTGACGGATTTTCGTAAGTGTCGGCAAGCCCGATTTGCATGGTGAAGACGCCCCAGCAGGGTTGATCGGTTATGGAGAACGTCTTACCCATAATGCCGTAAGGTGAACGAATCGAGCCGCTGCCTCCGAAAGTACCGTAAAGAGCGGAATTAATTCCGGGGCCGATGTCACCGGTAAAGATATTGGAGGCCAGAGTTGCCGCTGTAACGGAGGTTGATTTATTATTGAGAATACCGTCACGATAAAGCGTTGCAGCTCCTTCCGTGTCGGTTGATTCCCACATGTTGATTCCCGTGTAGGAGGTGCCGGTGAAGTTCCCCTTCAGAACACCGGCCTTTCCGGTGGGATCAATATAGAGGCCGACAATCAGGCCTGTGAGCGGATTTTCGCGGTAGGCGGCATCGGGATCGGTATCCCGGATAATGCCGGTGAGAGCACCGAAGTAGGCTCCGTTGCCCGTGCTGCTGCCGTCGTAAGACATGGATGTTCCGAAAAGCTGCGAACCGCTATAAGCAGCGTGGCTGCCCATCATAATAATATTGGTTCTGGAGGAGTCACTCGATGACCATAGAGACTGATTGTTCAGGCCACCCAGAAGGCCGGTGAAGGCACCGTTTTGAACGAGAGCATTGGTGTGCCATACTGTGCTGTAGGTGGCGGCATAATTGTTGTAACTTGCAAAAGGAGTTGCCGGATCGGCCACAACTGTTCCCGTAAAACCGAGTGTCGTTTCGGTAGAAGGATCGGACAAATTCAATGATTCGGGAGTGGTTCCCGAACCGGCTGTACGGGTAATACCCTGACCTTTTGCGATTTTGAGCCATTTGCCGGTTGGATAGTAATGGTATTCGTCTTTATAGGTGTAGCTGCCGCCGTCTTCCTCGGCCCACTCAAATCCGATTGTAGTAGTGGGATTATAGGTCTGGTAGGGAGAACCGTATTTGAAATAAACCGTTTCATACCGCAGGGGATCAAAGTTATTGGAGGAGTAAGATGTATCCCAGAAAGGCCGCTGGTATTCCTTGGTGTAGACGGTGCCTGCCACAACCTGATAGATATTGCCGGTGAGGACGCTCGAAAAAGCCAGTGTCTCGGTTTTTTCTCTCTTGCCCAGTGCCAGCGTCTGCCATGTCTTAGCAGACGAGTCATAAACACCCAGGACATCGCCTGTTGATCTGCCCCATCCGTCCATACTCAGGAAGCGTCCGCTTGACGTTCCCGATATTTCTCCATCCGCCCAGGCAGTGCCGGTAAGATGGGAAATAGAGTAGTTGTAATTTGTCTCATCTTTTTCTCCCGTTGCTCCGTACCAGCCGGACGCAGGTGTTTCCGTATAAGTTCCGCCGCTTTCCGCCCGCCAGATACCCCAGTCGCTGTTAGTCTGGGAAAAATACATATCGAAACTGTTGGAGGTGCCGGTGATGCCCTGAGTGCCGGCGATGGAACCAATTTGTGGATTAGTTGTTTCAACGGTAATCGCCGGTGTGATGTTTTCCCCTGTAGTGAGAGTGCCTTTGGATGAAGATGTCAGACTTCCCGCCGTTATTTCCCACATACCGATACCGGAATAGAGGTTTCCCGTTACCGGCGAATCGGTGACCGCTCCGCTGGTAACATAGCCTACGTCATAGTTGGTACCGTTCCAGTTGGCGTAAAGCCCCATCAACTTTCCTTTGAAGCTGGTCGATGTTTTGGTGCCGCCAAACCAGAGGCTGATTGTGTCGGTATTAGCGAAAGCGGAATTACGATTTTTGGAAAGATCCATTGCAAACATCGGATTTGTGTTTACTGCGTATGTTCCGATACCGTAAAGAGGAGCGGAACCACCGATGAAAGATGCCGTGCTGCCTATTATGCCTTTTACATATTCCTGATATGTTCCCCATGGTACATCGTAAACCATGGTGTGTGAATTAGTATCAAAGTAACCGGAGCTTCCCCAGTCCGTAGCGGTGCTGAAAGCGAGAGGTGTTTCATTGGATGTTCCATAGACGCCCGCTGCAGCCGCCTGCCAGTCGTAGTAGCCGGTTTCTGAGTTCCATTCATAACTGCCGAAGATATTGTTGCTGAATTCTCCCACCGCTGTGGGTGTTATGTAAGTGTAAGCGATAGATCCCTTAACTTTTCCTTCACTCCAGGCGTTGCCGGTCAGATCGGCCAGCCAGTAACCGTAATCTTCGCTCTTGCTGTAATTGTAAATTTCGCCTCCCGCTTTTGCCTGCCATCCCGCCGCCGGAAGCGAGGAGAGCCTATCGGCCATCGTCATGGTCCAGTAGCCCCAGTTTTGATCGAGCAGAGAAGTTTTATAACTTTCAAAATAATCAACGCTTATATTACCGGCAGCTTTGCCGGTGAAGGAGATTTCTGATAATTTTGCACTATCCCAGTACAGATCGTCAGGTGTTATGCCGGTGATTGTTTGCTGGTAAAAGTCGTAACGTGTACCGTCAATGGTCCACATGCCGGAACCGGCTGCTCCTGATGGTCCTATGCCCGGGTAAAAAGTACTGTTCAAATTGTAAGCAAGATAGCCTGCTTTGTAACCTTCTCCATCGGGACGGACGAAGAGGGCAACATAAACCCCTTCCCCTTTATTGCTGCTGTAATTGACGCCGATTATGTCGCCAAGCAGTTTCCCGCCGTCGTTTGTGGTGGTGTCTCCTGTATTGGATGGTGTCCATACCCACCAAAGCCGCCGGTTGTTGGGATTTACATAGCTGCCCATTCCAACGAATGTGTGGGAACTACCCCAGGGAAGTTCGGTGCTGCCGATGAGACCTTCCAGTTTGCTCGCATCATCCCAGTAATAGCCTGTTGGAACACCACCGTCATATTCAGCGTACATGAAAGCGTCTCCGCTGGAATAGACAGAACCGGACATGGCCAGAGGGGTGCCCTGATAAATGCCGATGCTTTCGCCGATCCAGCTGCCCGAGCTCATGTTCACACCATAGAAGGGGCTGGGGACAATAGTTCCCTTGTATGTCGGTGTGAGGTAAGTGCCACTTACGCTTCCTGTAATTTGTCCGTCTTCCGTCCAAACGCCATTGGTAATACCGGCCAGCCAGTAACCGATGGAAGATGATTCATTGTATGTGCCGAATTCACCGCGGCCACCCAGGTCGGCCGACCATGAAGAATCACCGGTTGATGGTTTTCCTGAGAAAGTATTGGTTCCCGTAAGTTTCAGGTTATAAAGACCCCATGCAGGGCTTGTTTCCCAGTTGTCGACAAGGTAATTGGTTTCAAAGGAGCCGCTGCCGTTGATGGAAGAGCCTGTTATACCGGTGAACGATCCCTTAAGATTTATGCCTTGCGGGTCGCTGGCATAAATTACCCAGCCTGACGGATCTCCCGTATAGGTGATGCCGCTCACCGGGCCTAAAGTACCCGTGGCTTTCCACATGTCGGGATATGAAGCGCTTCCTTCGTCAGTTAAATATCTGACTACGGTAATGTCGTCGCTCGTCAGGATGCCGGCCGTGGAGACGCCGCCGGAGGCGGGGGTGACATAAATGGCCCGGATGGAGCCCTTCTTACTGCTTTTCCAAATGCCCGCGGTGTTACCGTCGAAATAGCCACCTGATGCGACATCTGTATAGGACGGGTCGTATCCGTCAATGGCGGTGTTCCACAGGTAATAAGTATAATCACCTAAGTCCGAATTATAGTAATACTCGCCGATGGCCTTGAAATCGGTACTGCCCGCCCAGGGCGCCTGAGTAAGGCCGCCGAATATGGCTTCTTCATGACCGGCTAAACTAAGTACGCCGCTGTTGTTGTAATATAAACTGCCGGGACCACTTACTCCCCAATAGCCGTGATATTTTAGCGGATCAAGAACATATTTGCCGACACCGATCTCATTATAGTAATAATATCCCTCACCGTATTCACTGGTGCGGGTCGCTTTGGTGTTCATGCTGAAGAGACCATAATACCGGTCGTTCATGAATTCGATATCGCCTTTAACCTCGAAGTGCCCGTTGGCATCGTCCGTGCGGACAAGATTATTTGTATAAAGATAGGCAAACGGGGTGTATGAGCAATATTCATAGTAGTGGAAAGGCAGCGTTTCCGCTGTTTCCGGAAAGGGCGACACTCCGTTCGTTCTGGTGAGTGCCCAGACGGCGATGAGTCCACCCGCGGCTGTGTTATAGCCCTGGCCGTCATAGGTTGTGCTTTCACCGTAGTTCTGGGCGATTAAATATGATGGTACGGGTAATGTGTTGTAATATATATCGAAAAGTGATCCGCTGACGGTGTAGGCCGTGCCGCGGGTAATACTGCCGCTTGCGGAAAGAGAACTGGAACTTCCGCTGTCCGTATAATTCGGATCGGAGAGACCGGCCTCCAAAAACGAAGAGCTGCCGCCCTTGTAGGTGAGCCCCGCAAACAGCCCCGACCAGGAACCGGGATTTCCCGTGAGGTAGGCATCATAGGTGCTGCCGTCGCTCATGGTTCCGGTTAATGATGACGCGGAGGTGGAAGCCTGGCCTGTTCCGGAGAGACTGAGAGTACCCGTATTAGTCGTATCGTCGATGGAGCCGTCCAGTGTTCCCGAAAGGGCATCGAGGGCGACTGCCTGTGAAAACGTTGTGCTCGTTGTTGTACTGCCTCCTTCTGTTGTCGTCACCGGGACAAACACGGGTGGCGGCGGGGGCGGAGGCGTATAGGTTAGTGTTGGCTCTGTGGGGCCTTCGACTAGGGTGGGACCGCCCGGTGTTGTCCCACCGGATGAATCACCCGATCCGGGACTGCTGGTGCCGCCTGATGGCGAATCACCGCTTTCCGAACCGGAAGAGCTTCCTGATGTGGAGGCTGAACCGCCGCCGCCTGAACCGGAACCTGATGATCCTCCGTCGTTTTTACCCTTGTCTTCGCCGTCTTTTTTCGAATCTTTCTTTTTCTCCGACAAAGTCGTATCCGTTAGGAATTTATTCACCTCGCCCTGGGAAGCATCACGCAGCCGGGGAGGTTTATTGGCGCTCGTAACGATCATCATCCGGCCGGGAGTAATTGATTTAACGGCATCGGGCCTGCCTTTGCTGTACCCATAACCTTTTCCTTCAGTGAACAGAGCACCGGAAACACCTTCGTGGTGATAGACGAAAAACTTGGTGCCGCGTACGCCGCAGACGGAGGTGGGCGTGTGTACCTCGTATTTTGATGAGCCTTTGGCGCCGAAAAGTGAAGTAATCGATGATACGATGTTGTGCATCTTGCCCCGGAAGAGATTAAAGCTGACGGATCGGTTTTCCTTGGTCAGCATGAATTCCGTAACTTTCAGACGGCTGTTTTCCGCCAGGCGGGCAATGCTGCCGTCCGCCCAGGTTATTTCGCATTTCGAGGCGCTTTTCGTGCGAACGACATCACCCACATTCACCGTGTCGCCGATGGCCAATGCCTTTGCGGACTGACCGGGTGGGGTAATATCCACCCGTCCGTCGATATTTGTCGCTTTTCCTGCCGGTGCCGCCTGAACGCCGGCGGCAAAGACCAGAAAAAATGCCAGGACAGCCATAAGGGATGCGAGTTTTGTTTTCATAAAAGACTCCTTGATTGATCTTATAAAACAGTTAATGCGGAAATTCCAAATCTACAATAATTATCGGTTTATTTCCGGTCCGACTTAGAAAGTCGATTAATACCTGAACTCCAGACCGGCCATATATAAATCACGTCCGTATTTGTTAACGGGAATATTGGAGTATGCACCTGTTGTGCTATATTGGCAGATGAAGCTCGCATGTTTCCAAAATGCCCAGTTTAAACCGATGGATCCGCTGTAAGTAATATCTTTTCTCTTGTCGGTGACAGAGGAGCCATCAGTTTCCTGATAAGTCTGATCGTATAAATAATTCTGAATATAAATACCACCCGTCAACTGGAGGCTTAAGAGTCCGAATGTTGCTGCTTTTTCCTCGGAAAGAAGAGGGATGCTTAAGTTGGCGGTCAACCGGTTCCCTTTGTTTTCCCAGTTTATTCCGTCGGAATGCTCTTCATTATATTCGGCCCGCAAGTTGAAAAATCCGTTTGGCATGTATAACCAGATCCAGCTCAGATATGCTTTTGGACCTATGGAGTTTCTTATATTATTTTGGCCGGTAAATTTTTGGCTGTCATAATCTTTCTTTTCCATGCCGATTCCTAATTCAATGACATTTGTTCCATTGACTAAAAACCTCAGAGCCGGACCAAAGGTGTAATAGTCCATATATTTTCTGTAATTGGGAGAAGAATCCACAGCCGGGCTCACATCCGGATCGGTGCGCAGAAGATAATTCGTATAACTCATGTTGAAATTGAGGGCGGCGCGGCCGAAGTTATAGCCCGGCGACATGGAAATGGAATTGGCCAGCGAATCATGAGAATGGGTATGCTTTGAATTTAACACGGAAGCCGCCGTATATGATGCGTTAAAAAGCCAGGGACCTTCAATGCGTGGTGTAAAGTCCAGCCGGACAGACGATTGCAGCACAGTGCCCTTCTCGTCGTCCAGCCCTGCAGCAACAGCGTCATCTTTCGGCCTGGAAATTATATTTGTATCGTAACCGCCCAAAGCAGTGAGGGTTAAACGCAATGGCCGGTGTGATTGGATGGCACTGTCGATGACATCCTGATATTGCCTGGCAAAACCGGCCATGTCGGACAGGGGGTTTTGAGTGATGGATAAGTTGAGGCTTTCCTTGGCTTTGGTGAGCAATCCATCCTTCATGTAAGCTATGGCAATTTGCAGATCAGCGGCCTGTGAAAATTTGGGGTCGAGCTTTTTTGACTTTTCAAAAGCGGCAATGGCGGCCTTATTATTATCTTCTTTAAGTAAAATCAACCCTTTAAGAAATGCTATTTTCGACGGGATAATGTCTTTCTGCTCCGCCGTCGCCAGATATTTTTTGGCGTCGGCAATTTTATCCTGTTTATACAAGACATCGATGAGCTCTACGTATGCCTCTTTGATTGGGGGGGTTAAGTCTACGGCATCGTGCAGATTTTTTTCGGCATTAGGCAAGTCGTTGATTTGTTTATAGGCCATTCCCAAAACAAAAGCCGCCATTGCTGATGTTGAGTCGGTTTTTCTTGCTGCGGTCAATATTTCAATGGCTTCTTCGTAATTTTCCGCCTGGTATTGTTTTATGCCTTCGTTGATGACCGGGTTATTGGTCGTTTGACTGAAAACCGTAGCATTAAAAATTATGGACATAAGAGAAACAACGATTATTAAAGCCCTTTTTACCATTGCAATCCTCCGACAGAAGATGAAAATAATTCCGATAAATCTACCCGCACGGCAACGACAAATTTACTGATAGGCAACGTTAATTTATGTAAACTTTATTGCGCCAAATTCCGGCGAATGTCAATGAAAATATTGGCCGCTAAAGGGAGTATTTAATCAACGAAATGAAAGACTTGGCGCCGGACTGAGGATAAATAATTACTGAAAATCAATAAGTTTGCCGAGTGTGAGGCGGTCAATAACTCCGGCCCGCAGAATTTGGGGCGGCTTCAGGGTGACGTCAATTATTGTGGAACCTTTGCCTCCCCTGGTATTTCCCAGATCGAGGATGACATCAACTTCATTGCCGATTTGCCGGGCGACTTCTCCTGCCGTGGAGCACTCCGGAGAGGCGGATATGTTGGCGCTCGTGGCGGTAAGCGGCCGGTTGATCTTTTGGGCAAGCGTCCTTGCGCCCGTGTGACTGGAAATTCTTATGCCGATTTTGCCGCTTCCGGCAGTGAGTATCTGCGGTATGTGAGCAGAGGCTTTAAAAATGATGGTGAGCGGTCCCGGCCAGAAAGATTCGATCAGTTTTAAGGCACAGGCGGGCACTTCTTCTACGAGCGGGTAAAGATTTTCCCGGGAATCGATGATAACGGAGATAGGGCTGCTAAAATTCCTTCCTTTGATGGCGTAAATCTTTTGGATGGCTTTTTCGTTTGTGGCATCGGCGCCGAGTCCATAAAATGTTTCCGTGGGATAGGCGACGACTCCGCCGGCAATTATAATTTCCGCGGCGCGGGATAGAACGGTTTCTGCGGAAAGATTTTTATCGGCTTTCAGGATTTCCGGCATGCGGTATTTTCCGAGGCGGTCAGATTTCCTGCTTTTTTCTCCACATCGCGCGCCATTTTTTTAATATAGGCGGTAAGCCGGGCGCTGATTTTTTTATCTTCGAGCGCCAGGGTGCGGACGGCATAGAGGGCGGCGTTTTTGGCGCCGGCTTTACCTATGGCCATGGTGGCAACAGGAATGCCGCCGGGCATCTGGACCGTGGAAAGTAAAGCATCAAGGCCGTGTATGGCGGTGGCATCAATCGGTACACCGATTACCGGTAATGTAGTCTGTGCAGCGATAACGCCGGCCAGGTGTGCTGCTGCGCCCGCTCCGACAATAATTATTTTTACGCCGCGTTTGGCCGCCTCTTTAGCAAATTTTGTTGTGCGTTCCGGTGTGCGGTGAGCGGATGTTAGAAATAATTCATGGGGAACGCCGAATTCTTCCAGAATTTTTACGGCTTCAGTCATGACAGGCAAATCGGAGTCACTGCCCATGACCACGCTGACCAAAATGTTTTTCCGTCCGGAGTTTTCTGCTTTCATGTCGGCTCCCTTTTCTCCCGAATATAATTCAGATATTGTCTTGTCGCCTAATAACTCATTGATATGCTAAATGCAAGCGGCAGTTTTGGTTTTCCTCGGATGGTTTTTGCCTTGACAGATCGGCTCGAAATATCTACAGTCTCGCCCCAGCAAAGAAAGGGAGAAACTGATGAAAAATAAACTTACAGCAGTTATCAAGACCGACAAAGGGACAATCCGTTTGCGGCTTTTTGCCGATCAGGTGCCCGTTACGGTAGGCAATTTTGTGAATTTGGCCCGGCGCGGATATTACAATAATCTGAAATTTCACCGGGTTATTGCCGATTTTATGATTCAGGGGGGCTGCCCCGACGGTGATGGCCGCGGCGGTCCCGGGTACAGATTTCAGGATGAATTTGTGCAAGAACTCCGCCACAGCAAGCCGGGTATGCTTTCCATGGCGAACTCCGGACCACAGACGAACGGCAGCCAGTTTTTTATCACGCATGTTGATACACCCTGGCTGGACGGCAAACACACTGTCTTTGGCGAGGTGGTAAGCGCTGTTGACCAGGATGTCGTCAACCAGATTGCTCAGGGAGACGTGATCCGTTCCATCCTGATCGAAGGCGATATTTCCGAACTGATGGAGAGCATCAAGACTCAGGTCGATAAATGGAATGCCGCTCTGGATGTAAAATTTCCGCAGCTGCCGAAAGTTCCGAAGTAAGTATTGTGCAACACAGAATTTAAGGAGAGTAGTAAAAAAATGAAAGAGAATTTATATGAATATCTGGCGGGAAATGACTATCCCGGCCGCGGCATCTGCATCGGGAAGGAACCGGGCGGCGGCAAAGCCATGATTGCTTACTTCATTATGGGCCGCAGTGCAAACAGCCGCAACCGTGTGTTTGACCCCATCCCCGGTGGTATCCGTACCCGGGCGGCCGACCCTTCCAAAATGACGGACCCGCACCTGATTATTTACAATCCCGTGCTGACCTGCGGCGAGTTTACGATTGTGACGAACGGCGATCAGACCGATACGATCCGCGATGTTATGGTGAAGAACGGTTTCCCGGGTTATTGCTTTGAAGCGGCGCTTAAAACCCGTACCTTTGAGGATGACCGTCCCAACTGGACGCCCCGCATTTCCGGCCTGGTGGATATGAGCACCGGAGCTTACAAATTGAACATTTTGAAAAGCGATGAAGGCGATGAGAAAAGCGTGCAGCGTTTTACTTTCGATTATCCGGAACCACTCCCCGGCGAGGGGCACTTTATCAGCACTTACAGGTGCAACGGGACACCCATTCCCAGTTTTGCCGGAGAGCCTTTGCGGGTCATTCTGAATGAAAAAGATCCGAATGAATATGCGGGAAAACTGTGGGAGGCCTTAAACGAGGACAATAAGGTGAGTCTGTTTGTGCGGGCCATTGAATTGAAAACCGGAAGTTACGAAGATGTCATCATCAATAAATACAAAACGGTGGAGGGATGATCAATGAACGAAATAGCGCTTAAATACGGCTGCAATCCCAATCAAAAACCGGCCCGGATCTTCATGGCGGACGGCAGCAATCTGCCGGTAACAGTATTAAACGGCAAGCCCGGCTACATCAATTTTTTGGATGCGTTGAACAGCTGGCAGCTCGTGGCCGAACTTAAAGAAAATACCGGCATGGCCGCCGCGGCCTCCTTTAAGCATGTTTCTCCCGCCGGGGCCGCCCTGGGCTTTCCTCTGGATAAAGTCCTGCGCCGGATGTATCACATTGATGCTAAAATGAAGTTGTCTCCCTTGGCTTGTGCCTATGCGCGGGCCCGCGGCGCAGATCGCATGAGCAGTTTCGGCGACTGGATAGCACTCTCCGACGTATGCGACGTGCCCACGGCAAAGATCATCAAGAACGAAGTCACCGACGGCATCATTGCTCCGGGCTATGAACCCCAGGCACTGGAAATTCTGAAATCCAAGAAGGGCGGCTCTTACAACGTCGTTACCATCGACTCCAACTATGTGCCTGCCGCAATCGAACACAAACAGGTATACGGCATTACTTTCGAGCAGGGCCGCAACAGCCTGAAGATCGACGAGAGTTTGCTTACAAACATTGTTACAGGGAACAAAACACTGACCGACGCGCAGAAGCGCGACCTGGTGCTGGCGCTCATCACTCTGAAGTACACGCAATCCAACAGCGTTTGTTACGTGCAGGACGGTCAGGTCATCGGTGTGGGCGCCGGCCAGCAGAGCCGCATCCATTGCACGCGGCTGGCCGGACAGAAGGCGGACAACTGGCAGCTGCGCCACATGCCTAAAGTTCTGAACCTGCCGTTCCGCGAAGATGTTGCCAAACCCAACCGCGACAATGCCATTGACGTTTACCTGGGCGATACGCCGGAGGATGTTATTGGTGATAATGTCTGGGCGGAGACCTTTACGAAGCAGCCCAAACCCCTGACCAAGATGCAAAAGAAAAAATGGCTGGCCAAGGTCAGCGGTGTTTGCCTGGGCAGCGACGCGTTCTTTCCCTTCGGCGACAATATTGAGCGTGCGCACCGCAGCGGGGTTTCCGCCATTGTCGAGGCCGGCGGCTCCATCCGCGACCAGCAGGTAATCGATACCTGCAACAAGTACGGCATTGTCATGGCGTTTTGCGGACTGAGGTTGTTCCACCATTAAAAATCAGGCCTAAGCGTTTTAGACTGAAGGTGAAGCACCGCCGTAGTGGGGCGGAATCCTGCGCCGCAATTTTGCCGTATTTTATTTTTCGCCATTCCGGACAAGCGCAGACCGGCGCATGCGGGGCGAAGCGCGATCCGGAATCCAGTAAAACACGGGCAGGACTAAAAACAAATTGAACGGAATAAAAACGGGCGAGTCCGGAAGACTCGCCCGAATTACTTAAGCTGAATTGCAACGGGATTGGACACTATAACAAGTTGCTAATTCCTCAAGCGCCGTTGGGACAGATGGTTTTTTATGAGCAAGGAATTATTAACGCGTTATTTTTCGAAAGCACTGCTCGGCAGAATAGCGATTTTCGGCTCGACGTTTTGCTTTTACATTTCAACCGTTATTGTGCGTTGGGTAAAAACGGAAGGATTAGCTCTGGAGAGTGAGTTTCTCGTCTTCGGCAGGTTTCTGCTCGGGTTTCTCATCATGGCCGTGATCTTTCTCCTGAAGCGTGAACTTCCCCGGCCGCGCCAGTATCATTTCCTTCTCGGGCGCGCTCTCGGTAATACGCTGGCTGTTTTTTGCCTGTATAAGGCAATTGCCCTGACCACGGTTGCTCAGAGCAATATTCTCAATATGACGTATCCCGTCTTTATTGCGATATTTTCCTGGTTTCTCTGGCGGACCGGGCGCAGTCTCCTGGAGGTTGCGATGACTTTTGTGGCTTTTGCGGGCATTGTTCTCGTGCTGGCACCCGGAGAAATGAGTTTTGACTGGAATTCGCTGTGGGGGCTCGCTTCCGGGATCACGGCTGCTTTTGCAATCATCTGCTTGAAATTTGCCCGTGAGCAAAACGATACAGAAACCGTTTTACTGGTAATGTTCGGTGTCGGCGCAATATTTCTCTTTCTCGGTTTTTATCAAAAATTTCATCTGCCGGACGGCAGAGAGTTTCTTTATCTTTTCTCGGTTGCCGGCTTCGGAGTGGCAGGGCAATACTTGCTGACCCTGGGATACCGTTACGTGACGGCGGCGGAAGGAGGGATTATCTCGTCGTTTATCATTTTTCTGGCGGCTATTCTGGGACCTTTCGTTACGTCGGACCCGGCCTTGACACTTTGGGGCTGGGCAGGGGCACTCGTTATCTTTGGAACAGATACCTATTTTATCGTCCGCAAATCCGCTCCGGCGCAGGACAAATGACTCTGCGGAAAAATACAGAACTCTAAGAAAAATGGGTACGGATATATTTTAGTGTTAGTCGGCATCTGATACGCCAAATGGTACTGAATGGTGTTGTAATTATACTTGACATATTATCTGATTATTTGCTAAGTATGCTTTCATGATTGAAAGACCTTTCTGGATACAGCGGCTGGAAACGGCATGGCGGTCGGCGCCGATAGTCTGGTTAGCTGGTGTGCGTCGTGTCGGTAAAACCACACTGGTAAAAAGTCTTGGTGAAGAGCGAATCTTGTACTTGAATTGCGACCTGCCGGTTGTGGAGGATATGGTATCTCAGCCGGAGATGTTCTTTAAAAGCTGCAAAAAACCCATAATTGTTTTTGATGAAGTGCATCAGTTGCGGGATCCCAGCCGTATTCTCAAGATCGGTGCGGATTTGTTTCCTCGTTTAAAAATAGTTGCTACGGGATCATCAACGCTTGCAGCTACTCGTAAATTTCGGGATGTTCTAACGGGACGCAAACGCAATGTCCATCTTACACCGGTTTTGTATGATGAACTTCCGGCCTTTGATAAGATATCCATTGAAAAACGGCTTTTTCATGGTGGTTTGCCGCAGCCGCTATTGGCAAACCAGAAAGACGCTGAGTTTTATAGGGAGTGGATGGATTCTTTTTTTGTGCGGGATATTCAAAAGGTGTTTGCTTTCCGTTATCCTGAAAAGTTTACCGCTTCTTTTGAATATGTGCTGAAGCAGAGCGGTGGATTATTTGAAACGGCAAAAGGTGCAAGTGCTTTAGGTATCAGCAGAGCGACACTGGACAGCCACCTTCAGGCGCTTGCTGCAACCCATGCCGTAACAATTGTAAGGCCTTTCTTCGGCGGAGGACAGAAAGAACTTACTAAAATGCCGAAAATTTATGCGTTTGATACTGGATTTGTTTCATTCAGCAGAGGTTGGGCTCCATTGCGTCCTGATGATTACGGAACTTTGTGGGAGCACATCGTTTTGGAATATCTTCAGGCCAATGCCTTCGATAAAGAAATTCAATACTGGCGAGATACGTCCGGCAAAGAAATTGATTTTGTAATATCCGGAAATCGTAATACGATTGATGCCATCGAGTGCAAATGGGATCCTCGTTACTTTGAAACAACTGCACTTAAAGCGTTTCGCGAATTGCACCCGAAAGGGAATAATTATCTGATTTGTCCCGATGTAGGACAGGGTTATCAAAAAAGCATAGGGAGTCTGAAAGTTATGTTCTGCAATCCCCGGCAATGGTTTGATAAATATTCCTCATTATAAGCAAGGAGAGACTGTTATGAAAAAGAGAAAGCTTGGTAAAAACGGTCCGGAAGTATCGGTAATAGGGCTGGGCTGCATGGGAATGAGCGAATTCTACGGAAAAACAGACGACCGCGAGTCGGAAAAAGTAATACTTAAGGCCCTGGAAGAGGGAATTACCATGCTGGATACTGCCGACATGTATGGTTTTGGGCATAACGAAGAACTCCTGGGCAGAGTTTTACAAAAGTGGAAGGGGGAGGTATTTCTTGCCACGAAATTCGGGATTGTGCGCAAGCCCGGTGAGTACAAGCGCATTATTGACAACAGTCCGGAGTATATCAACAAAGCAATCGAAGCCAGCTTAAGAAGATTGAAAAGAGATTATGTGGATCTCTATTATGTGCACAGGCTGAACGACCAGACACCGGTTGAAGAAACGACGGCGGCCCTTGCCTTGCTCGTCAAGCAAGGAAAAGTCAGATATATAGGCTTTTCGGAAATTTCCGCAAAGACAATAGAAAGAGCTCATGCCGTTCACCCGGTAACAGCTTTGCAAACCGAATATTCCCTTTTCAGCAGGGGAGTGGAAAAAGAAATTCTCCCGGTATTGGAGAGGCTGGGGATAGGATTTGTTCCCTACAGTCCGCTCGGCAGGGGGTTTCTTTCCGGCAGTCTGAACAAGGCAGCGATAACCGATGGGGATTTCCGGAAAATGCTGCCGCGCACATCGGGGGAGAATTATGATTACAATCAGGGGCTGGTTAAAAAGCTTGCGGATATTGCCTCTGCCCGTGGTATTAAGCCGGCACAGATGGCTTTGGCCTGGGTTATTGCCCGGGGCGATTACATTGTGCCTATTCCCGGGACGAAACGGGAGAAATATCTGATGGAGAATATCGGATCGGTTGATGTTGAACTGGATGAAAGCGAGATAGACGCTCTTGGCAGTATCTTTTATCCCGGTGCGGTCAGGGGGAACAGATACAGCGATGCCGGAATGGTGGGCATTGAAGAGTAAAACAGCATCACCCGCGGATTTTCTTCATGTGCTCGATTCTCTTTTGAATCAGCGCATCGGTTCCGATGTCTTCGCGGTAGGCGACGGGACCTTTGACTGCTTTCACGCCCTTTGCGGTTATTCTGCGCGCGGCATCGAGCGTGTCGGCAATGCCCACAATACCGATGGCGCGCGACGAACTCAGATACAAACCGTCTTCTTTTTTATCCACGGAGGAATAGTAGAGTCTTGCTTTTCCCACATCGCCCACTTCAATCTTCGCTTTGGATGACGTGGCGTCGGGATGACCGGCAGGCAGACCATAGCCTTTGGGAACAACGTATTTGCAAACGGTTGCTTTTTTCTCAAATTCAATTTTCAGCCGGTCGAGCGTGCCGGCGATGATATGTTTGCAGATTTCCACGAAATCCGTTTTCAGAAGCGGCAGGATGTTCATGGCTTCGGGGTCGCCGAAGCGGGCGTTGTATTCCAGAAGCTTTACACCGTTTTTCGTGGCGATGAAGCCGCCGTACATGACGCCCTTGTAAGGGCTGCCTGTTTCTTTTAAAAGTGCCGCCGTGACCTGACGGGTGATTTCCAGACCTTCTTCAATATCCGACGGCTTTAAAAACGGCAGAGAATGGTCGGGAAACGAATAAGAGCCCATGCCTCCGGTGTTGGGGCCGCGGTCGCCGTCAAATCTTCTTTTGTGATCCTGCACGAGCGGTGTGCCGGCAACGGTTTTGCCATCGCACAGACATTGCAGCGAAAATTCCTCGCCGTCGAATTTTTCTTCCACAATCAGAGATCCGCTTCCGGTCAATATCTGACGGCACAAGTCCAGCGCTTCCTGCCGGGAAGTGAAATGATCTCCCTGCACCAGTACGCCTTTACCGCCGGTCAATCCATCCGGTTTGAGAACGATGCCGTCCAGGGAATTCAGGAATTCTTCTACGCCTTCCAGAGATGTAAATACTTTGAATTGCGGATTACCCGGAATGTTGTATTTGGCAACCAGATTGCGGGTAAAAGATTTGGAGGTTTCGAGCCGGGCCAGGCTCTTTGTGGGACCTACTGCGGGAATTCCTGCCGGGGTGAGCGCGTCGACGACGCCGTTATTTAGAGGATCTTCCGGGCCGATGACGGCAAATTCAATTTTGTTTTCCCGGGCAAAAAGGACGATTGCCTCGAGATCGGAGTAACCGCCGATTTTTGTTTTTACCGACAGCGCGGCGATGCCGGGGTTGTTTGCCTTCATGTAAGAAAATAAAAAGGGTTTTTTTCCGGACCGCATAATGGCTTCCGCCATGGCGTGCTCGCGGGCGCCGTTGCCGATTAATAGTATGTTGGGCATTCCTTATTCTCCCGAGATGTTGTTGCGGAGTAAATAACGGAAAATTGATTACAAGTCAATTAATTAGGAATGCTCTTTTGGCTCTTTTCTATAAAATATTTGTCTTTTTCAGCTCCAATCTGCTAAATTATAAAAAATATTATCCGGGATTATTACAATATTGGATCCGTCATTACAAATAGCCATAATTTTAGTGCTTTTTTTATTCTCCGGCTTTTTTTCTTCTGCCGAAGCCGCTTTATTTTCACTTACGGAATTGCATATCCACAAGATGAAATTGGATGGTTATCCTTTTTTGCGCTTTGTTGAAAATCTCCTCGAAAACCGGCGGCGTCTTTTAATTACCATTATAGTCGGCAATGAAGCCGTTAATATCTGTATCTCCATTCTGGCGGCATCTTTTTTTATCGGCCTTTTCGGGGCGGACGGTCAGTGGATAGCCATAGCTTTTACTACCGTTGTCTTGTTGATAGTCGGTGAATCTATTCCCAAAACATTCGGGGTTACCTATCCCCTGACTATATCTTCCGCCGCATCCCCCCTGCTGACAGCTTTTTCCCGTCTGGAATACCCTTTTGTTATGGGGTTCGAAAAGATCTCAGATTTTATTCTCAGCCGTTACAGCCGGAGTGATTCCGGGAATGTTGATGATACGGTAATGGAGGGAGAGTTCAAAACACTCGTAGATACGGGAAGCCGGGAAGGAGTTGTTGACGAGGCGCAAAAAGAATTGATCAACAGAATTTTTGAATTGGGCGATAAGCCGGTCACTGATATTATGGCGCCCCGGGTGGACATGTATTGCCTTCCTGTCACGATGTCGGTGGAAGAAGTTGCCGCCGAGGTAATCAAGGTGCGTTATGAACGGATACCCGTTTATGCCGGCGATCGCGATGATATAGTCGGAATTCTTTACGCCCGCGATTTGCTCAATGCCACACTGCAGGAAAAGAAAACCGACAGCATCGAAAAACTGCTCAAAAAACCTTATTTTGTTCCGGAAGGCAAAACCATCAACGGGCTTTTGCATGATTTTCAGGAAAATCGTACACAATTGGCGGTCGTAGTTGATGAATACGGCGGAGTATCGGGGCTTGTTACACTGGAAGATATTCTGGAACATTTGTTTGAAGAGGAGCTGGCGGAGTGCAACGATTTGCGGAATGGTTGTGAAAGGATGGATGAAAATACCATTATTGTGCCCGGGAAATTGCCGCTGGAACAGTTTAATGTTTTAATGCAGACGCAATTGCCGATTGAGGAATTCGATACCATCGGCGGCTTTGTTCTGCATTTATTCGGTAATCTGCCGTCTCCGGGCGATGAATATAAATATGAAGGGCTTATCTTCCGGGTGGAAAATGTAAGCAGGACGAGAATCCTGAAAATCAAAGCACACTGGGATGTCAATCCGGATAAAAATACATGAATACCTATTTAACAATAGCCGTTATTTTAATCTGTTTTCTTCTGGAAGCACTTTATTCCGGCGGAGAGATTGCTCTAATCTCTTCCGACATCAATAAGATTCGGTTCTTTGCCCGTCGTGGTTCTTTTAGTGCCGGGCAGGCCCTGAAACTTTTAGAACGTCCGGAGTGGTTTATTTCAACGACGATTATCGGCACAAACCTGGCCATTGTCACCGGTTCCACTCTGGCGACCGGTGTTTTTATTGATTTATTCGGCCCGGTGCACGGTGAAAAAATATCCTTTTTCATAATATTGCCGACATTGCTCGCCATGATCATTTACCGCAGTGTTTTTCAGGAGTACGCCGAAACAATGGCCATGAAAGTGGCGTTTTTTATTCGTGTGTCCTCCGTGATTTTTTATCCGGCAGCCTCAGCCATAGCGGCGGTATCCCGCTGGACGGTAAGATTTTCAACCGGCCGGAAAGTAAAGAAGTCTTCTTATATTACCAAGGAGGGATTAAAATATATTCTCAGAGCAAAGACTGAAGGCAGCGATATTCTGAAAACGGAAAGAGAAATGGTCAGTCGGGTTTTTGATTTTTCGGAAATTACGGCGAGTAAAATAATGGTTCCTATCTCGGCGCTCACTACACTGCCTGTTACTACTTCCCTAAGCGATGCCGCCCGGATTGTGAGCGCTAAAAAATATCTGCGGATACCGGTTTATTCGGGTGAAGTTTTCAATATAGTAGGTATCTTGCATTATTTCGATCTGATGGAGTTTCTCCATACGCGTAAAGATGAATCTTTGCCGTCCGATCAGGAAACTATCGCCTCCTGCTTGCAGACGAATGTGTTTTTTGTGCCGGAAACAAAAAAAGCCGGTGAGCTTTTGATTGATATGCAAAGAAAGCGCGAACACATGGCGGTTGTTGTTGATGAGTACGGCGGGGCCATAGGCATTGTAACCGGTGAAGATATCCGGGAAGAGATCGTGGGCAGCATCAATGACGAATATACTGCCGGCGAAAAATTATACAAGAAAATCGCCGCCGGGAAATATCTGGTCAGCGGGCGCATGGGGATTGCTGATCTGGAGCAGTTGTTGCTGATAAAATTGCCGGCGGGTGATTATGAAACCATAGGTGGATTTCTGATGTATAAATTGGGAAGAGTTCCCAGGCGGAAAGAAAAAACTAATTACGGCGGGATTAATTTTATTATTGAAAATGCCGACCAGAAATCCGTAAAAGAAGTGCTGCTGATTCTCCCCGATCAGTCGGATCGGGAGTTTGCGGAAAGTAAGGAAGCGTAGCCGGAGGAAAATTGAAAGAAGATAAATTTTGTGCTCTGATCCTGGCGGCAGGCAAAGGCACCAGGATGAAATCGGATATGGCCAAAGTTCTGCATGTCTTGGAGGACAGGCCTCTTTTGTACTATTCGCTCGCAGCGGCGCGGAACGCGGGCGCCGATAAAATTGTTGTCATTGTCGGGCATCAGGCCGACCAGGTGAAGAGAGCGTTTCCCGACCCTGATTTGATTTTTGTAGAGCAGATGCCGCAATTGGGGACAGGGCATGCCGTGATGCAAGCTGCGGGAGTTTTGAAAAATTATCCGGGACTCACGGTTATTCTTTGCGGCGATGTGCCGCTTTTGCGGCCGGAGACGATCCGGACATTGCTTCGTCATCATCAAAAGGCGCAGGCCTGCGTAACCGTATTGACGACCGAACCACCCGGAGACCATGCCTATGGCCGCATTGTGAAAGATGACCAGGGCGATATTATCAAAATTGTTGAACACCGTGATGCCGGCGATGCAGAAAGAGCAATTAAGGAAATCAATACCGGCATCTACTGTGTGAATACGTCTTTCTTGTTTGCGGCGCTCACCCAGGTTAAGAATGACAATCAGCAAAAGGAATACTATCTGACCGATATCGTGGAAATTGCCTGCCGGGAAGGACACAAGGTGCAAGCCTGTTTAACAAAGGATTATATTGAGGTTATGGGCATCAACACGCTTGCGGAATTGGAAAAAGCGGGCGAGTATCTCCGGTTTGGGCAGGATTAAGTAGTGTCTGATATAATTAATCTCGTTCAGAATAAGGCGATTTTAGCGCCTCTTGCGGGTATTTCCAATTTGCCTTTCCGGTTAATTGCGCGGTCTTTCGGTTGCGCGCTTGCCTATACGGAGATGATCAGCGCCAACGGCCTTATCCGTAAAACGGAAAAAACGTTTGAATATCTGAAGAGTTGTGCCGATGATAAGCCTTTGGGGATGCAGATTTTCGGTGCCGACCCGCAATTGTTGGCCGGAGCGGCCCGGATCGTTGCCGCACGCGGCGCAGATATCGTCGATATCAATATGGGCTGTCCGGTGAAAAAGGTCATTAAGGCCGGAGCCGGGGCGGTTCTGATGAAAAATCCGGAACTTGTCGCCCGTATTATTACGGAAGTCAAAAAAGCGGTGACAATTCCCGTAACAGTCAAAATTCGTTCCGGCTGGAATCGCAGTTCCGTAAATGCCGTTGAGATTGCCCGGATTGCCGAAGATTCCGGAGCCGATGCCATAACCGTCCACGGCCGTACGGCCGATCAGGGATACAGCGGGCAGGCAGACTGGGAAATTATTGCGAGAGTCAAAGAAAATGTGCGTATTCCGGTGGTTGGCAATGGTGATATCTGGATTCCTCAGAATGCAGTTGCCATGATGGCGCAAACAGCCTGCGATGCGGTTATGGTGGGCCGCGGAGCATTGGGTAACCCCTGGATATTTGATGGGATAAATCATCTGCTGGCCGGAACAAAAGAACAGGGTGATTTTTTTCCTGATCCGGCACAAAGGTATGAAATAATAAAAAAACACTGGTTAATGGAAAGCCGGCTGGAAGGGCCCGTGGCCACGGTTAGAAATTTCCGTAAGCACCTGTTATGGTACACAAAAGGGCTCAGCGGATCGAGCCGGTTCCGTGCTCTGGTGGGAACACTAACGAGTGCTGAAAGTATGCACGATGAACTTGATAAATATTTCCGGTTTCTGGCCTCCGGCCGCTTAAAATAATACCTTGACTTTAAAAAGATAAATTGGCATGAATAAAAACAAATCATATATTTTTTATAACCACTACTTTTAATTTTTTGTGTTGATTACGGCGCGAGAGGAAGGATAAAATCAAAGTGGAATTGGAAAAATTTAAAGAGCTGGAAAATAAGATAAAAGGAATAGTCAGTGAGCAGGTATTTTTAAAGAAACAGATTTCAACATTGGAGGAAGCACTAAAAAATAAAGATTCGGAGATAGATGTTTTAAATAATAAAATAAAGACATTAGATGGAGAAAGGGACAGCGTACGCGCGAGGGTAGATTCATTGCTTGGTTTACTTGCGGATATAGAAAAGGCTAAATAAGCTTCCAGGGCGTGTATTTTGAAAAAAAGCTATAAAATTAATATCTTAGGGCAGGAGTTGACGGTTTTAAGTGATGCAGATGATGAACATGTGGCGAACGTTATTAAATTACTTACGGATAATATAGAAGAGGTATTGAAATCTGCAAATAATCTCAAGGCCTTAGATGTTGCCATCCTGGCAGCTTTAAATGTTGCAGAAGAATTATTGAAATTAAGAGGTATTAATAAAGAACTCTGTGATCAGTTGGAAACGAGATCGGAAGAATTGATTCAACTAATTGAAAATGCAAGTTAGCTGTAAGTTTTGTTTACCCCTGCGATGTGCGTGATTAACATTCGTTTTTTGAGCCAACACTTTGAACTTGGGGTCCTTCCTTGTATGCGGTGTGCATGTCAGCCTTATTCCCGCTAGCCGGGAGGCAGAAAGCCTGAAGCAGACAATACCGGATACCCACTTAAGAACAAGGTTCAAAAAAGTTATTAACACGGCATAAGCGGGGGTTTTCATGCCTGGTCCCGACACATTATCTTGTCTTTAGAAAAAACAAGTCATTCCATTGGTTAGCTTAGGCGGTGCAGTTACGGGCTGAAATAATCGGCCTGCTTTCTATTCTTGACTTGCCGCTTTGATCTCTTTTCCCGATAGGATCCGACTTGATAATTAATTGAAGAAAACAGCAATGAATCCTCCGGCAGGAAGCATTATAAAATCCCGCCGGGAGGTTTAAATATAGCGTTGCTTAAGAAAATTTCTTAAGGAAAATGAAAGCCGGAAGAGCGAAAAAGGAGATGTGTCTGGACAGCGGTTTTCTTAAGCAGAGCACGGGAGGTGAAGTTAGATGTTAAATGGAAGTTTATTTGTCCTGGTTATATTGGTGGCGATAATCATAGGTGTGGTAGTTGGTTTCATTTTAAAGCATGTGTCTTCGGCGAAAAAGATCAAGTCGTCGGAGAGTCTGGCAGCACGGATTGTCGAAGAAGCGAAAAAAGAATCGGAAACAATAAAAAAAGAATCAGTATTGCAGGCTAAGGAAAACCTTCTGAAAATGAAGGCTGATTTCGACCGGGAAACCAAAGATCGTAAAACTGAACTGGATGGTCTGGAGCGCCGGATTCGCTCCAAGGAAGAAAATCTGGATAAACGGATCGATACGCTGGCGCAAAAGGAAACGAATATCGAAAACCGTGAAAAATCATTGTCGTCTAAAGAAGCGGCAATGGACGAAAAACATAGAAAACTTGATGCGATTATAGAAGAACAAAAGGAAAAATTGGAAAAGGTTGCCGGAATATCTTCGGAAGAAGCCAAGACTCTGTTAATTCAATCTATGGAGTCTGATGCCAAGCGTGACGCGGCGGCCACCGTCCGCAAAATCGAAGAGGAGGCCAAACTTACCGCTGACAGGAAAGCGCGAGAAATTATCGCTTATTCCATTCAGCGTTATGCCGGCGACTATGTGGCGGAGCATACCGTTTCCGTCGTCAATCTGCCGAGTGAAGAAATGAAAGGCCGGATCATCGGCCGGGAGGGCAGAAACATCCGTGCCATTGAAGCGGCGACAGGTATCGATTTGATTGTCGACGATACACCGGAAGCGGTAGTCCTTTCGAGCTTTGATCCGGTAAGAAGAGAAGTCGCTCGGATATCACTCGAGAGATTGATTCAGGACGGCCGGATTCATCCGGGGCGCATTGAAGAAATCGTCAAAAAAGTCCGGTCGGAAGTCGAACAGGTTATTCGGGAGACCGGCGAGAAGGCATCTTTCGATGTGGGCGTCCATGATGTTCATCCCGAAATAATCAATCTGCTGGGCAGTTTGAAATACCGTACCAGCTATTCGCAGAATGTTTTGCAGCACTCCGTTGATGTTGCTTATCTCACGGGTATAATGGCTGCGGAATTAAGACTGAATATCAAGGAAGCCAAACGGGCGGGACTGCTGCACGATATCGGCAAGGCCATCGACCACAAGATCGAAGGACCCCATGCCGCCATCGGCGCGGATTTTGCCAAACGCTTTGGTGAGAATGCGCGCATTGTTCAGGCTATCGCGACCCATCATGATGATGGCCGCAACAATACGCTTTTGGGAGTTCTGGTGCAGGCAGCCGATACACTGTCTGCAGCCCGACCCGGGGCCAGGCGCGAAATGCTTGAAACCTACGTAAAAAGGCTCGAGGAGCTGGAAAAGATCGCCCATTCCTTCAGCGGTGTCGATAAGTGTTACGCCATTCAGGCCGGACGCGAGATAAGGATTCTTGTGGAAAACGAGAAAATATCCGATAATGATACGGTAATGTTGTGTAACGATATTATCAAAAAAATCGAAAGTGAACTGACCTATCCGGGACAGATCAAAGTCACCGTAATCCGGGAAACACGGGTTTCGAATTTTGCCAAATAAGTGCGGCTGGAAATTGAGTTGAGGAAAATGAAAATACTGTTTATCGGCGATATCGTGGGAAAACCGGGCCGCAGGGCGGTGCGCGAGCTTCTGCCCAAACTGGTGGGAGACCGTGCCATTGATCTTGTCATCGCCAATTGTGAAAATGCCGCAGCCGGTTTTGGTATAACAAGAGATATCGTGGAAGAACTCTTCGGCAACCACATTGATATTCTGACTTCCGGCAATCACATCTGGGATAAAAAGGAAATACTGGAATTTATCGAAGATTACGAGGCTCTGCTGCGTCCCGCCAATTATCCGGCAAAAGTTCCGGGAGCGGGCACGGTTGTGATGCCGACGGCGGCAGGCGATTACGTGGGTGTGCTCAATCTGGCCGGCCGTATTTTCATGCTGCCGATTGACTGTCCGTTTACAAAGGCAAAAAGCGAAATCGCCGAACTGCGCAAAAAAGCCAAAGTGATCATCGTGGATATCCACGCCGAGGCGACTTCCGAAAAGAAGGCGCTGGGCTGGTATCTTGACGGCGAGGTAAGCGCGGTGCTGGGAACGCATACGCATGTGCAGACGGCGGATGATGAAATACTGCCCAAAGGGACGGCTTATATGAGCGATGTCGGAATGACCGGAGCTTTTGATTCGGTGATCGGTGTTAAAAAAGAAGCCGTAATCGAGCGGTTTTTAACCGGTGTGCCCAACAAGTTTGATACGGCCAAAGGCGATGTCCGCCTGCAGGGCGTTTTATTGGATATTGATCCGGAGACGGGAAAAGCAAATTCCATTGAGCGGATCAGCGTCAGGTTGAAGGAAAAAGCGGAGGCAAGTGAAGAATGAAAAGCGCGTATGACATTTTAAAGGAAAGAGGTTTTGTAGAACAGGTAACCGATGAGGCTCTGATCAAGGAACTTTTCGGAGCAGGGGAGGTAACCTGTTATATCGGCTTTGATCCTACGGCGACAAGCCTCCATATCGGGAGTCTTGTGCCCATCATGTCACTGGCGCACATGCAGAGAAACGGCAACAAGCCGATTGCCCTTGTAGGCGGAGGAACAGGTCTTATCGGCGATCCCAGCGGCAAGACGGAAATGCGCCAGATCCTCACCCGCGATAAGATTGACTATAATGCTGAGTGCCTGGGGAAACAACTTTCCCAGTATCTCGATTTTTCCGAGGGCAAGGCGCTCCTGCTCAACAATGCCGACTGGCTCACCAAAATCAACTACATTGAATTCCTGCGCGATATCGGACGGCATTTCAGTGTGAACCGGATGCTCGCGGCGGAAAGCTACAAGATAAGGATGGAAAAGGGTCTCAATTTCATCGAGTTCAATTACATGCTCCTCCAGGCTTACGATTTTCTCTATCTGTTTCAGCATCAGGGCTGTGCCCTGCAGATGGGCGGAAACGACCAGTGGGGCAATATGCTTGCGGGAACGGAGCTGATCCGCAAGGTGGCGGGCAAAGACGCCCATGCCGTAACCTTCCCGCTGATTACCACGTCGCTCGGGCACAAGATGGGTAAAACGGAAAAGGGAACCATCTGGCTTGATAAGACTTTGACTTCACCTTACGAGTATTATCAGTACTGGGTAAACAGCGACGATGCCGATCTTGAGAGATTCCTGAAGCTCTTTACCTTTTTGCCTCTCGATGAAATCAGCATCGTGAAAAATCTGACCGATGCCAGGCTCAATATGGCCAAAGCCGTGCTCGCGTTTGAAGCGACAAAGGTTACGCACGGAGCTGCCGATGCCGAGGCGGCCTGGCGGGCTTCGATGGAGGCCTTCCATTCGCGCCCCGTGGATGCGGATATGTTCCCGTCAAGCACTATTCCGCGTACGGCGCCCGCAATTGATACTTCCGCCATTCCACGCTTTCAGATTTATATGGCAGAGGATACTTTAGTTTCTGGTGTCTGTGCTAAATCCGGATTAACGCAGTCTTTGTCCGAAGCCCGGCGTCTTATTGAACAGGGCGGTATTTATATCAACGACCGCCAGGTAAAATCGACTGATGAAAAGCTCACTATGGCGGACTTTGCTGATAACAAAGAACTGCGTATTCGAAAAGGCAAGAAAAAATATCTGATCGTACAGATAAAAGATTGAGCCGAGGATTAAATGGGCATCCCTTCGCTCAGAATGCCCTGCAACTACGGCTCTAGGGCTCATTGCGCGACAGCCGGAAACTCGCCTTGGGCTCAGACAATCCGGCTGTCTTACGCTCCATTTCGCCAAGCACCGTAACATTTCGGGCATATTCGCTCAGTGCATGCCCATTCAATCCCGGTGCGATACCGGTGGACAGACTATATGGCAATGACTTCTCGTCATTACGAGACGCCTTTCAGGCGTCGAATAAACACTTTCATATTTCCAGCCTGCCAGTCCAAGCTTGCAGGTAAATTCATGAAATAATTTTATGCCGGAACAAACTATTACAAAGCGGCAAATCATTTTTATCATGCTGGGAACCATGCTTACCCTGCTGATTGCGGCACTTAATAATACAATTGTCGGGACGGCCATGCCGAAGATTGTTCGGGAGCTTCAAGGTATGGAGCATTATTCCTGGCCTTTTACGTCCTACATGCTTTTTTCAACGATTATTCTGCCGATATCGGGAAAACTTGCAGACATTTACGGGCGGAAAAAAATAACTCTTCTCGGCATAATTATTCTCGCCGTAGCTTCCATGCTGTGCGGCATTTCCCGCACAATGATCGAGCTTTCCATCCTGCGCGGCTTTCAGGGTATCGGGGGCGGCATCTGTGTTTCCAGTGCCTTTATCATTGTCTCGGAAATATTTCCGATGGGGCAGCGCGCCAAATATATCGGTCTCGTTACTTCCATGTTTGCCCTGGCGAGCATCATGGGGCCGGTGGCCGGTGGAATCATAACGGATCACTTCTCCTGGCGCTGGGTCTTTTTCGTGAATATTCCCCTGAACGTTGTTGCTTTTCTTCTTCTTTTCAAATTTCTTCCGGTCATTATTCATCATGACGAGGAAAGGAAAATCGACATTATCGGAGTTGCGGCCTTCGTCCTGACGGCACTACCCGCTCTTTTTGTGGTGAGCCAGATTGCATACCGTCCCTTCCTGTCCTTAGACATGATCGCGCTCACATTATTTTCTCTTTTGATGCTTATTCTCTTTCTATATGTAGAGAAGCGCTCCAGAGAACCTCTTCTTAACCTTCATTATTTTAAAGAGGATATCTTTTCCGCTTCGGTGATAGCTTCAGCTCTGGGGAGTATGGCGGTTTTCGGCACGGCGATTTTTTTTCCTCTCTATCTGCAAAGCACTCGCGGACTGAGCGCCACAAAGTCAGGGCTTATCATGATGCCGATGATGATGGCGATGATTCTGGCGACAAATATTTCCGGTACGCTGGTTTCCCGATTTAAGATCTTCAAACCGGTAGCGGTTGCCGGTTTTATCATCACCTGCCTGGGGATATTTTCTTTTGGTTTCTTAGGCAGATACTGCTCAATTGCGGGGCTGATTGTTTTTTCATCGCTTGCAGGAGGCGGCATCGGTCTAACCTTGCCCATATTTTCCGTTGCGCCGCAAAGCGTATTTCCTCACCGTCAGGTGGGCATTGTTACATCTCTTCTACAGTTTTTCCGCAACCTGGGAGGAACCGTCGGATCGGCAATGTTCGGGACAATAATGTTTTTGCATATGAGTTCGAAACTGAAGGATGTTCCTAACGGAAATGTTCCGGCGGCAACAACCGATCTTGTAAAGAATCCGGCAATCCTGACCAATCCGGAAAAGGTTGCGGCAATTCGCGAAAGTATTCCGCAGTCATTAATTGCCGACTTTGAGCGTTTTGTCTCGTCGTGTCTTTCATCAGTTGCGGGTTCCATTGAAATGATATTCATTGTCGCCGGAGTCATTCTCCTTATCGGCCTGGTATCGGTGATTCTGAAATTCAACGAGAAAAAGGTACGTCATGCGGTGAGTGAGTACAAGAAAAGGCAGCAGGTAAAGTTTTCCTCATAAATAACTGCATTGCCGTGTGCGGGAAATAAATATTACCGTTCACCGGTTTGTCATTCCCCGGCTTGACCAGGGAATCCAGATGTTATGCGAATATTGTCTTACTAAGCTCGGAAACAAGAAATAGGAGGAAATAGGGCGCTGGTGCCCCTATTATACGGATTTTTGCTTTGATGAATGTGGTGGAAATTGAATGGGCATCTCTTCGCTCAGAATGCCCTGCAACTACGGCTCTAGGGCTCATTGCGTGACAGCCGGAAACTCGCCGCGGGCTCAGACAGTCCGGCTGCCTTATGCTCCATTTCGCCAAGAACCGTAACATTTCGGTCATATTCGCTCAGTGCATGCCCATTCAATCCCGATGCGACACCGGTGGACAGACTATATGGCAATGACTTCTCGTCATTACGAGACGCCTTTCAGGCGTAGTGGTAATCTCATGATTATGGCTGCTTAGGGGAAAGGGATTGTTTCCGCCTTTACACGCTCTCGTGATTATCCACGTTTTGTCATTCCCCGGCTTGACCGGGGAATCCAGATATTATCCAAATATTGTCTTACTAAATACATTCCACGTATAACTTCGATGCTAATAATAGATGTTGACATACGTTTAGTGTGATTTTATCTCCCCGATCTTCCTAACCGTTCCCTTTAATTTTCTTGTATCGGTGATTTTGAAATTCAGCGAGAAAAAAGTAAGTCTTGCGGTTGCTGAATATAAAAAGAAGTAACCGGTAAAAGTATCATCTTTATGAAAGCATTGACATTCCCTTTTAAATCGGGATAATTAGACTGCATGGAATAGCAATGGACAGATCATATTTTACTGCAATTAAAAGAAAGAAATATTGCCAAAGGCCTTATTGAGGATGCTTTGAAATCTCCTGATTATAAAATGCCCGGTAGCGGAAACAGAATAATATATCATAAGATGGTATCGGGTAAGTTGTTGCGAATAATTACGGAAGGGGATTTATTGATAACTGCTTATATAACAGATAAGATCAGCAAATACACAAAGGAGGTAAAATAAATGAGAATGCATTATAGTCAGGCAGCTGATGCTATTTATATACGTTTAAAAGAAGATCGCATACATAATACTAATGAAGTTACTCCCGATATCATTATGGATTATGATGAAAAGGGCAATGTTATCGGTATTGAAATCTTATCCGCATCGGAAAAAGTTGATGTTCGCGAACTTACAATTCAATCTTTTGATAAGGTTCTGGTTGATAAGATTGCAGCCGCATAAATATAAATTGTAGTTTTATTCAACGGTACTTTAATCTCAGTTGGGGCGCTGTCCGAAAACATCATCGCATTATCAACGAACCAAATATTTTCCCTCTCAGAATATTATCAATAAAATATTGACATACTGTAATAAGTTATGCTTTTATCTCCTTGATCTTCTTAATGTATTCATGTTCAGGTTTATGCTCACAGGCAGTTATTAATGCCGTTTTGATTTCACAGGATAACGAGGCGGCAAGGAGGAGGCAACAAGGCGTATATGAAAATACGTAGAGGAGGCCGACCCCGGCCTTCGCCGGCAGGCTGTGCCAACAAAGTTAGCCAAAAAAAGCGAAGTGGCATAGGGGGGCTTGAAGATGATCCAATTCAAAACCAATAAATTAACAGATTTTAAACTCACAAAGCGAAAAAAGCTTACGCAGTATCGTATGACTGTTCATATAAAGTAAATAGTAAAATAAATACAACCGTTGTTAATGTTTTCAATCTCCCTTGCTTTATAGTATGCACGGAGGGAAAGAATAGAGGCCACTGGACAAGATTCGTAAACAAAGTATGCTGCTAAAAGAAATAACGCGAGGTAAACGGGTATGAATATCGGAATTATCGGCGTGGGAGGTGTCGGGGGGTATTTCGGAGGAAAAATCTGCCAGCAGGCTGCGGCGCTGGGAGCCAAAATCTTTTTTGTAGCGAGGGGTAAACATCTGGAGGCGATCCGGGAAAACGGCCTTTATGTCGGTACGTCGGCGGAAGGGGAATGGATCTGCCGGCCGACTCTTGCTACCGACCGGATTGAAGAGTTGCCTGTGCTTGATATCTGCTTCCTGTGTGTCAAATCGTATGATCTTCAAACGACCGTTGCCAGGCTAAACGGCAAAGTATTGAAGTCGACGCTCGTAATTCCTCTTCTCAACGGTATTGATATATACGAGAGGATAAGAAAAAACATGAACACCGCGCAGGTACTGCCCGCCTGCGTTTACATCGGAGCGCAAATTACGGATTACGGCCAAGTAATGCAGACGGGTGGCGCCTGTAAAATTCTTCTGGGACCCGATCCGCAAATGCCCGGTTCTGCCCCCGAGCCGATGCTCAGTCTTTTTCAAAAAAGCAACATTAAGTATGAATGGCTTACCGATGCCTATCCGGCGATCTGGAGCAAATATATTTTCATTGCCGCCTTCGGACTCGTAACTGCGACTTTTGACAAAACGCTGGGAGAGATAATGGAATCGGAAAAGTTGAGTAATTATGTTCTCTCGATCATGCGCGAGGTTGCTTTACTTGCTGAAAAATCAGGGGTGGCTCTTCCGGAAACGATCGTTGATGATTCCTATCGAACGGGCAAAAATTTTCCGTATGAAACAAAAACCTCTTTTCAACGTGATGTTGAGTCTCCGGATAAACCGGACGAACGCGATCTGTTCGGCGGAACGATTCTTCGTCTGGGCCGCCGCCTGGATATGAAAACGCCGGCGACACAGGAATTGTGGGAGATGCTGGAGAAGAGAAAACCGTATAGAGAATTATCACACTAGATTGAAAAATTAATTAATGAAATTTTAGGAGATAAATAATGCCGGAACTACAGGAAGAAGTAACCGTCCATCTGATAAATGATAAGGTCCGATTTACCGGAGTGTCCGGGGCGAATCCCGATCAACCTGTCACCTTCGATTATAAACCGCCGCTTGGCGACGGGCAGGGGTATAACGGGCTTGAGTTGCTGCTGATGAGTTTCAGCGGTTGCAGCGCCACAGCTATAGTTTATCTGCTTAGAAAAATGAGAAAGACGGTATCCGGATTGGAGGTGCAGGCGAAAGGTATAAGGAGAGAAGAGCCGCCGATAAAACTGGAAAAGATCTTTATAAAATTTATTCTGAATTCAAAAGACACAAAAGATACGGACATCCAAAGGGCGATTCAACTGGCGGAGCAGGCAGCCTGTCCGGTCTGGCAAATGATCAAGAACAATGTTGAAGTTGTAACGGAATACGAAATTCTTTCCTGAAGATCAGTATTAACTTTCATTTTATTTCACGATTGCATATGAAGGTCAGGTAATGAAAGAAATTTACACGGAAATCGAGATCCAAGCATCGGACGACAAGGTCTGGCGTATCTTAACAGATTTTAAAAGTTATCCTCTGTGGAATCCTTTTATTCGGAAAGCGTCTGGAAACATTAAACTTGGCGATAAACTGCAGATTATCCTTCAACCTCCTGGTTCCGCCAAGATGTCTTTTAGTCCCACTGTTATAAAATTGGAAGATAAACGGGAATTACGCTGGTTAGGACATCTGTTAATTCCCGGACTTTTTGATGGAGAACACATTTTCGTAATCGAACAAATGAAATCAAATCAAGTAAAATTTATTCAACGCGAAATATTTAAAGGACTTCTTGTTCCACTATTTGCCGGCAAATTGGATTTGGGAACAAAAAACGGTTTCATGGAAATGAATATTGCTCTTAAGAAACAGGCTGAACAAACATAAAATATTAAAATTGATGACCAGGCTGCTTACGCAATCAGCAGGCGAGAATGTTTTTCGAAACTTTCACATAAGGTCCGTAATATAATCAGCGATTTTAATATGCCGACACGGCCTGATTATATTTTTTGTCAGGTAACTTTTGGAAAGAAATGGAAATGAACGAATACATTACTCTTGCTCTGGGTATTATTTTTGCCGGTGTCGGCGGTGAGTTTTTTGTTCGCGGGACGGTCGGCCTGGCGAGCCTGGCGAGGATATCACCGGGAATCATCGGTGCAACCGTCGCGGCCTTTGCCACATCAAGCCCCGAACTTTCTGTTTCCATCAATTCCGCTTTGGCCGGGAAACCACAAATTGCTCTGGGCGATGCTCTGGGCAGCAATGTTGTTAATGTCGGATTGATTCTCGGACTGGCTTTGCTTATTTCCGGAATCCAAAGTCCACGCGGCAGTGTTAAGAGAGATATGCCCGTGGCCTTGCTGATTCCTGTAATCATGGGCGTGCTTTTTCTTGATGGGGTTTACTCGAGAACAGAAGGGATAATAATGCTGTGCTTTTTCTTTGCCTGGCTTGTTGCCGCAGCTCTTGAGGCAAGAAGACAGCGCAGTTTTACACAGGAAATTGTCGGGGAACATAAAAAATGGTTCGTAATTGTCTACTGTGTGGCCGGTCTGGCGCTTCTTATCGCCGCCGGAAATCTGATTGTTGCAGGTGCCAGACAAATCGCCGTTTCTTTCGGTATTAACGAATTCATCATCGGCGCAACAATTGTTGCCGTCGGCACCTCCGCACCGGAACTGGCGACAACACTGATTGCCAAATTCCGCGGTCATGATGAAGTAGGTCTGGGAACTATACTGGGAAGCAATATCTTCAACGGCGGATTTATTGTATCGATTGCCGCTGTCATTCACCCAATTACGGTAAAATGGCAGAGTGTTGCAATCACTCTGGCTTTTGGCCTTGCGGCTGTAGTTTTTGTTTATCCTCCTCGCAGCGGCTTCATCAGAAGAAGGCGCGGCGTATTGCTGCTCGCACTTTATCTGGCTTATGTCATCGCGGTTCTGCAATTCGATCTGGCTTGAAAAATATATAAAATGTAACTGTCAGGATGAAGCTGTTTCATGTTTCGTGTCACGGCTGCTGCAATATATCACCAGTGCCAGAGAGAGCAATATGGCGGAGAAGCCGAAGCCCCACTGAAAGGCGGCAACCGGTAGTACTCCCGTTATCGACGGCTGCCAGTTACTCATAATCAAACCTACGACATGCTGGATTACGGCCGCCCCCAGCATGACAAAAAAATTCAGGGCGGTAAGAGCGGTTCCGGCGATGGATAGAGAGAAAGTCTCTTTTACCTGGGCATATAGAATAGTATTGCTGGAGTAAGTAAGCCCCAATAGCCAGAATTGTAACACCAGCCCCCAGCGTGGTAACTGCGGGTTCAGTATCAAACTGAAAAAGATCAGCAACATGGCTATTTGTACCGACAGTATCGGTAATTTCCGCCGCCTTATTTTGTCCGACCAGCGTCCCCAGAGGGGTGCACCGCAAATGACGCCGACGGGAATGGCAAACAATATACTGCCGGCCGCCGTTTTGCTCATGCCGTATGTGTGCATAAGGTAAGGGCCTCCCCATAAACCCTGAACGACTATCAGTGTTCCGTAAGAGGCGAATGCCAGAGGAGCCAGACGCCAGAAACGGCTGCTGCCGAAAACCGTACGGAGTCCTGAAAAGATTCCTGCGAGTGTCGGCGGATCAGGGGACGGCATGCCGGTTTGATGCGTAGGGCGATCTTTTACAAACAGGTAAATCAGGCCGGTGGCCAGTAGTGTCATCGCCCCCATGAATATAAAGGAAACCCGCCAGCCGAATGTTTCACTGAGCAATGCCAGAGGGGTGGTGGCGCAAATTGCTCCCAGACTCCCTATCGATATCATGAGCCCGGCAAGGGTGGCAAACTCGTGGGGTGAAAACCAGGTAGTGAATATTTTATAAGATCCCATAAGAACAGCCGCCATGCCGATACCTATTCCCGTCCTGGCCAGGATCATCAGAGAAACACTGCCGGAAAGGGCAAAAAGCAAAACGCTTGCCGCTCCAATGCAACCAAGTAAACTGATCAGGATGCGGGGGCCGAGACGGTCGAGCAACGGTCCCATCGGCAGTTGCGCCAAGGCGAAGCTGTAAAAAAATGCGCCGCCCAGAAGCCCCAGCATTTCCGGCGATATGCCAAGATCACGGCTCAAATCGCCTGCAATTACGGCAGTGGAAACGCGCCAGAACTGAGATAAAATGTACATAAAAGCGCAAATTGCAAAAATACCCCAGCGGTAACGGGGAGAAAACGTTTTTTTCATAAGATATCTCAATATACGGAAGAACAACCCTTTTATCCGGTATAGGGAAAACGGATTTGCCTGTCAATGAAATACTTGCTTACGGGTAAATAATGTAATTAATCATACCTTTTTTTGATATTGCCTATTGATACAGCCGATTAAATCCTGTAAAAACGCAAAAAAGAAATAATCAGTTACTGCAATTAGCTCTGAGTATCTCGGAAGTAAAGTGAGGATGTATGAATAAAACCTATGTTCACGGTTACGATCAAAGAGAAACCATCCGCCTACAGGATCAGGCGGGAGCTTTGGTTGATCTGTTGCATGCAGACACCGCATACCCTGCGGGAAGCCTTGTTCTGGAAGCCGGTTGCGGCGTTGGCGCGCAGACCATGACGCTTGCTCAAAGCAGCCCTGGAGCACTTATCACTTCCGTTGACATATCCGAAGCATCCGTAAATGAGACCAGAAAAAAAGTTGCCGCGGCGGGCCTTGTCAATGTTCAATGTCAACAGGCGGATATTTTTAATCTACCTTTCGGGCAGAACTATTTTGACCATATCTTTGTCTGCTTTGTTCTGGAACATCTTTCCCGGCCGGTAGAGGCGCTTACTGTGCTTTCGAACCATCTGCAGCCGGGCGGTACAATCACCGTCATTGAAGGAGACCACGGCTCGGCGTATTTTTATCCCGCAAGCAAAGAGGCCGAGCAGGCGATTCATTGTCAGGTCGAGCTTCAAAGGATCGCCGGTGGAAATGCCATGATTGGAAGAGAACTTTATCCGCTCCTGTGCCGTGCCGGTTATCGTTCCATTTGTGTATCACCCCGGATGGTTTATGTCGATTCCGGCAAACCGGCACTTGTGGAGGGCTTTACGAAAAAGACATTCACGGCAATGATTGAAGGTGTGCGCGAGACGGCAATAGACTCGGGCATGATTGCAAAAGATATTTTTGAAAAAGGAATCAGGGATTTATATCGAACTGCGGAAGCGGATGGAGTATTTTGTTATACTTTCTTCAAGGCTGTGGGAGAGAAATAAATGCCTGGAAAGCATTAGTGATTGATACTGCAAATCTGACCGTCATCTTTATTGTCCGTATCCAAAATAAAAGGTAGAGCTCTATCTAATTGACAACAGGGTGTGGATTTGATAAAAAACGCATGCCAAGAACATCCGTAATAATTCCTCAAGAGCATGACTGTTCTATCCTGCTATATGGAAATAACAAGCAGGATATCTTTCATGAAAAACTGCAACTGGTTTTATATAATCCAAACGGGCGGAGGCTTGAACATGAAAAAAACAGTATTACTTTTCACTGCGCTATTTTTTCTGTTTGTAATCTGCGGGGTTTCTTTTGCAGCGGACACTCTGCAGAATGTTAAAAAGCGTGGTGTTCTGCGTGCCGGAGTAAAAGATTTGACTCCGGGATTTGCTCTGGCTGATGTGAAAACAGGAGAAATTTCAGGCTATGATGTTGATATTGTAAAGGTTCTTGCCCGCAAACTTGATGCCCGGCTGGAAATTGTTCCCATTAAAGAGGACGAGAGGATTTCTTCGCTGACTGAAGGTAAAGTGGATATTGTGGCGGCGACCATGACCAAAACAAAAGAAAGAGAGCGTTTCATTGATTTCAGCCATACTTATTTCGTTACGGAACAGAAATTTCTTGTTAATAAAGGTACGGTACAGAGGCTAACCGATCTGGAAAATAAAAAGGTTGGAACAGTGGCTCAAACAACATCGGAAATCAATGTCCGCAAAGCGCTGCCTGCGGCACATATCATTATTTTTGACGATTATGTACCGGCATTCCTTGCTCTTCAGAAGGGTGATATCTTTGCCGTAACCACGGACGAGGCTATGCTCGCGGCAATTTTGTCCAAAGCGGATAAAGGCGTTTTTGAAATTCCGCCGCTTGCTATTTCCAAAGAGCCATACGGTCTTGGTATTCGTAAAGATCAAAAGCCATTTCTGCGGTTTATAAATAAGTCTCTCCTGGAGATGGAGAAAAGTGGCGAGGCCAAAAAGATCTACGACAAATGGTTCGGCCCGGAATCTCAGATACCGCTTAAAAGAGCCTTCAAAATATCTTCCAACTAGCGGAGAAAAAAGAATAACAGGAAGTTCGATAATAAAAGAGCTGAGCGGTTGGCCGTCTAACAATGAAATATATTTCCTGCACTGTTTTTCCGGGAAGGAGATAAAAAGCTTATGAGTCGGGAAACCGACAGCTTGAATCAAATTGCCTTGACACACTGGAGGTGTCTCTATATAATTAAAGACAAAAGCTGAAACAGATCTGCTTAACTCTCAGGCAAAAGTAGTAGCGTGGTGATCCTATGGATATGAAGCGCGATTACTATGAGGATATTGAACTTTTCAGCAGCAAAACCGTCCTTGTCTGGTCGGTAATTTTTCTTCTTTTTCTTTTTACACTTCCGATTTATGTACCTTCCTACAATATCTATATTTTAAACATCATCATGGTGCACATCATCCTGGCGGTGGGGCTCAACATTCTGGTCGGTTACACCGGCCAGATATCTCTGGGACACGCCGGTTTTTTTGCCGTTGGGGCTTACGGCACATCACTCATTATGATGCATCTGCATTTGCCATTTCTGATTGCCATTGTTCTGGCGGCGCTTTTAGCAGCCTTTCTGGGTTTTATCATCGGGCTGCCGGCCCTGCGGCTCGAAGGGCCTTATCTGGCCATTGCCACACTGGGTTTCGGTCTTACCATCATGCATATCATCGGAAGATGGGATATTTTTGGCGGCCGGATGGGAATTACGGCGCCGCCTCTGGACTTGGGTATTCCCGGTTCGTCTTTCAGTCTCGTCATAGAGGGGGACGCCAATATCTACTACCTTATCCTTATTATAACGATCTTACTCGTAATCGCAGCCCGCAATCTGATGAAAACAAGAGTCGGCCGTGCTTTTATCGCCATCCGGGACGACGATATTGCCGCCGAGGTCATGGGAGTGAATCTGACTTTATATAAAACCATGTCTTTTGCAGTTAGTGCATTTTACGCGGGCATTGCCGGCGGTCTGTACGGCTTTGTCGTCAGCTTTTTCGATCCCTTCACTTTCAACCTTATTCTATCCATAATTTTTCTGGTCATGGTTGTCGTAGGTGGTCTGGGTTCGGTTCTCGGGGCAATTATGGGAGCCGTGCTTATTACCTACCTGCAATTTGATCTTTTGAAAAATGTGGAAACCCTGCCTTATCTGGGCAACTTCCTTGTGGGAATATCCAAACGCTGGTTTACGGTAATCGGACTGGCGAACTTCAGCAGCATTGCCCTTGGTCTCATAATGATCATCATCGTCATCTTTGAACCGCTGGGCATGTTTGGAATCTGGATCAGGATCAAGAAATACTGGAAGACCTGGCCTTTTTAGGAGAGAGCATGATCGAGCAGCTGATTATCGAGGGACTGGCCGTGGGCGCTTGTTACGGCCTGTTCGGTGTAGCCGTAGCCATCATTTACAAGACATCCGATGTCGTGAACTTTGCCCAGGGTGAAATGGGAATGATCGCCACCTTTGTGGCTTTTCACGTTCTCACCGTGTACAATGTTCCCTTCTGGCTGGCGTTTATTCTGACCATGGCTTTTGCCATACTGTTGGGCATGCTGATTGAGTTTTGTTTTTTACGTCCGGCCAAAGATCCGACAGTTCTCGGTTTTATCATCATAACTCTGGGTGCCGAGATGCTGCTAATGGGGCTGGCCGGTTGGAAATGGGGTGCGGAACAGAAAGATTTTCCCTTCCTGTTGTCAGTCCAGAAGATGCATAAAATTATGCCCGGTGTGGTACTCAATGAGTGGTCTATCGGAGTGTTTGTTCTTTCCATCCTGATTATGATTTTCCTGTTTCTTTTCTTCCGTTTCTCCAAACTGGGGATTGCCATGCGCGCCACCCAGCAGAATGTTAATGCGGCAAAAATAATGGGAATTAAAGTAGAGAGGGTGTTTTCCATTACCTGGGCGATGAGTTCGCTCATCGGCGCGGTGGCCGCCATGTTTTTTGCGGCGCGTTCAGTACTGGATCCTAATTTTATGATGGAGCCGTTCATGCGTGCATTTGCCGCAGCGGTGCTGGGGGGACTCGCCAGCATTCCGGGGGTTGTGGTCGGCGGTCTGCTCATGGGTATTATTGAAAATATTTTTGGTTATGTCTGGCCGGAGTGGAAGCCGATTGTTGCCTTTGTCGTTATTGTCATCGTGATTACCATAAAGCCGAGCGGTTTGTTCTCCAAACATTATGTCAAGAAAGTTTAAGCCATTTGAAGCTTGTATCCAACAGGAAGCGGATAGGGAAAATGAAGAAAAAAATTAAATTTACGATACTTATGCTGATGACGGCTCCTATTGTTGCCCTTGTTGTCTGGGATGCATACGGCAACAAACTGACGCTTATTCTGGAGAGACAGAATATCGAACAGACGGCGGAGCGCTATTTAAAAGCGGAAAGGGAAAGGAATCTCCCGCAGGTTTATGCGTTACTTGCTCCTTCTTCCGTATACCGGAAAACACACACCTATCAGGATTATTTGAAGGATGCCGGATCGTCTTCCAAAAAAATTAGTACTTACCGGATTATTGATGTTTACCGGCTGCGGGATAACGACAACAGAGAAAATTTTCCCCAGGTGGAAAAATTTGTTCAGGTTGAGGTGGATGTAACCTTCACGGACACCGGTGAAAACAGCATTTACAATTACTGTTTCACGTTCCTGAAGGAAAATGGCCTCTGGTATAAAGGATAATATCAATATCCTGGATATAAAAGCTGGTGAACATAATGGAATTTAACATTTCAGCAAGGGAAGGGAAAAGGAGGGACGTATGAAAAAAATATTAATTCCGGTTATGATTGTATGTTCATTTTTTCTGATTTCAAGTCCGGCCAATGCCGCCGGCAAACCAGGTTTTGACGGCAAGGAAATCAGGATTGCCCAGTGGGGGCCTCAGACGGGGCCTGCTGCGCCTTGGGGGTCGGTAGCCCGAGGAAGCGATATCCTCTTTAAAATCGTCAACGATGAAGGCGGTATCCACGGCCGTAAAATCAAGTATTTTATCCGTGATGATCAGTATAATCCGGCACAGACAAAAGCCGTAGTCAAGGAGCTTGTGGAACGCGAGGGTATCTTTGCCTTTGTGGGTGGGGTGAGCGCCGCTTCCGGCATGGCGGTAAAAGATTATCTGGCTCAAAATAAGGTGCTTTGGGTTGGTCCTTCCACGGCGGTAATAGAGTATGTGTTTCCGCTCAATCCCTATCTCTTTGCGGTTTATCCACTTTATGAAGATGAGGCGAGTATCCTTACCAAATACGCAGTGCAGAAAATGGGAATTAAAAAGATAGCATTTTTCTATCAAAACGATGCTTACGGCAAAAGCGGGCTCAAGGGTTGTAAGAGCAGAATGGATGCGTTTAATATGAAACTTGTGGAGGAAATTTCCGTGGAACCGGGAGAAAAGGATCTCTCCTCTCAGATGATGCGTCTGAAAAGTTCGGAAGCGGAAGCGGTCATTATGTGGGTAAATCCTACATCCGCCGCCATCGCCTTGAAAACGTGTGCCACCATCGGGTTCAAACCGCAGTGGATATCTTCCAACACGCTGTCCGATTACGCCCTCATGAACAAAATCACCGGGGGTCTGTGGGAAGGAGTTATTACCGGTGCTTTTGCTCTGCCGCCGACTTCTGACGATCCTCTGATGACTAAATACCGCGAAGCGGCAAAAAAATACGCGCCGGAGGAAAGGTGGGGCACTTTCTATCTCGCTGGTATTCTTTTTGCCGAGCCGTTAATCGAGGCGCTCAAAAAAGTCGGTCCCAAATTGAGCACGGAGGCTTGCCTTCAGAAGCTAAATTCCCTGAAAAATTTTCAGGGTGTCGGTCCGATGATAAACTGGTCTTCCCAAGTGCATCAGGGGAGCGACTCCGTAATGATTCATAAATGCGGCCCCAATTCCACATACATTACGCTGGAAGGCTGGACATCCAATGAAATGGCTTCATGGAAAACAAAGTAATACGGGTGAAGAATAAGGCGGGGAAATATTCCGCCCGTATCCATAAATGTAAAGATGCGGCCGGCAAAGCGCCGGTCGCATAAATCAAGGCTTACCGGATATGGTGCATTTCAAAATAGAAAATTTAAGTATCTCTTTCGGAGGTATCACGGCGGTGGACCACGTGAACTTCGAAGTGGAACAAAACAAAATATTTTCCATTATCGGTCCCAACGGCAGCGGCAAGACAACCATCTTCAATATGATCAGCGGAATTTATAAGCCTGTTTCCGGCAGAATCATTCTGGACGATGAAAACCTGGTTGGTTACAAGCCGGACAAGATTGCCCGGAAGGGTGTCGCCCGTACTTTTCAGAATATTCAGCTTTTCGGTAATGCCTCTGTGATGGACAATCTTATGCTGGGAAGGCATATCCACATGAAAACCGGTGTTACCGGCGGCGCATGCATGTGGGGCAGAAAATCCGGTACGGCCAAAGAAGAAATAAAACATCGGGAAATTGTCGAGAACATCATAGATTTTCTCGAGCTGCAATCCCTGCGCGATCATTTTGTTTCCGGACTTCCTTATGGCAAACGCAAACTGGTCGAATTGGGCAGAGCTCTTGCCCTGGAGCCCAAGGTGTTGTTGCTCGACGAGCCTTCTGCCGGAATGAACACCGAAGAAAAGGACGACCTGTGTATCTGGATCAAGGATATCCGGGAAGATTATAAAGTGACAATACTGCTCATCGAACATGATATGAATATGGTTATGGGTATATCGGATCGGATTCTGGCGATTAATCATGGCATAAAAATTACAGAGGGCACTCCGCAGGAGGTGCAGAAACATCCGGATGTCGTTGCTGCTTACCTGGGAGAGGAGGATTGATGCTTGCAGTTAAGAACATCGAGACCTGGTATGACCTGATCCGGGCGTTGCACGGTATTTCTTTTGAAGTAAAAGAGGGGAGTATTGTTGCGCTCCTGGGCAGTAACGGCGCTGGCAAAACCACCACTCTCAAGACTATCATGCGACTTTTGGATGACGACCAGCCGGAGAAAGGAACCGTTGAATTTTTGGGTCAGCGCATCGACCGGATGGATACGGAAGAAATCGTCCGTTTGGGCATCAGCTACGTGCCGGAAGGCCGCGAGGTGTTTCCGGAACTTACCGTGATGGAAAATATTCTCATGGGTGCTTACACCCGCAAGGACAGACGTAACGCAAAGGCGGATATTGAATCCATACTAAACCAGTTCCCCATCCTGCGGGAACGCAAAGATCAGCAGGCCGGGCACTTAAGCGGCGGCGAGCAGCAGATGCTGGCAATCGGTCGGGCGCTCATGAGCAAACCGAAACTTTTGATGCTCGATGAACCATCGCTGGGGCTTTCTCCGCTTTTGACCAGGGAAATCTTCACCATCATTCAACGGATCAACAAAGAAGGCGTAACCATCCTGCTTGTGGAACAAAACGTGAATATGGCGCTCAAATATTCACACTATGCCTTCCTGGTGGAAAACGGACGCATTGTACGTGCGGATAAACCCGAAATCCTGCGGGAAGACAAGGATGTCAAAGAGTTTTATCTGGGTATTGCCACCGAGACGTCGGTCAAAGGATATAAACGTTACCGCCGGAAAGTGCGTTTCCGGTAAATACTGAAAAAGGTATTATAGGACAAATTTTTATGGATGATGTAAAAACTTTGCCGCAGGCACTTAAGGCTCTCGCTTTCAAACAACCGGACCGGATTGCCATGCGCAGGAAGGATTACGGAATCTGGCATGACGTGAGCTGGGCAGAGTATTACGAAAATGTAAAGAAAGTTGCTTTGGGCCTTCATGTTTTGGGCGTAAAGCGCGGCGATCATGTGGCGATTGTGGGCGAGAACAAACCACAATGGCTTTTTTCAGCGATGGGTGTCATGTCGCTGGGCGGAATTTTCGTCGGCGTTTATACCACCAATCCCGCCGCTGAATGCGAATATGTGGTGGGGCATTCCGAAGCGGTTGTCTTTTTTTGTGAAGATGAGGAGCAGTTCGATAAGGCGCTGGTTTTTCGTGCCCGCACTCCGCATCTTAAAAAAATCGTCGTCTGGGATATGGAAGGACTCAGGCATTTCACCGACCCGATGCTGATGAGTTTTGATGAGTTACTTCTTCTCGGTACAAGAAGCGGCAAGGAGAATCATGAACTTGCTGAGCGGTTGATTAATGATGGTGAAACAGAAGAAACAGCATCTATTATTTATACTTCCGGCACAACCGGGCCGCCCAAGGGCGCAATGATCAGCCACCGGAATTATCTCTGGATAGCCAGACAAAACGAAAAGATAACCCGTATGACTGCTGATGACGAAACAATCTCATTTTTACCGCTCAACCATGTCTACGAACAAATTTTCGATCTTATGATGCATCTGCGTGTCGGTCATATCGTGAACTTTACCGAGAATACCGATACGGTTATGAATGACCTTAGAGATGTTTCGCCCACGCTTTTTCATGCCGTGCCCCGTATCTGGGAAAAGTATCATTCGGCGGTAGTGCTGAAAATGTCTGATGCCACTTGGTTGAAACGCACAATCTTCAATTTTGCCTATAAAACAGGTGTCCGATATAACGATTACAGGCTTGCCCGAAAACCTGCGCCTTGGTATTTGTATTTGGGGTATCAGCTTGCCTATTTCAGTGTGTTCTGGAAGCTCAAAGAGCGGCTTGGCTTTGACCGTGTCCGTCTGGGATTTTCCGGTGCGGCACCCATCTCGCATGAAATTCTGAAGTTTTTCCAGAGTATCGGCATACCGATTCGTGAAGGCTATGGACTGACCGAGACCACCGGTATCACGCATATATCCGACGAAGAACACTTCAAATTGGGGACTGTCGGTCGCGCTTTGCCGGAATCCGAAGTGAAAATAGCCGAAGACGGTGAGATTCTGATCCGCCACGGAGGAATTTTTCAGGGCTATTTCAAGGAACCGGAGGCAACCGCAGCGGCGCTCGAGGGCGGCTGGTTCCACACCGGCGATGTGGGTGAGGTAGACTCGGACGGTTATCTTAAAATCACCGACCGGAAGAAAGATCTTATCATTACGGCCGGCGGCAAGAATGTTGCTCCTCAGTACATCGAAAATCTGCTGAAGTTTTCGCCTTACATCACCGACGCCGTGGTGATTGGCGACCGGCGCAAATTCATCACGGCGCTCATCGTTATTGATGAAGAAAATGTTGTTAAATTCGCCCAGGATCAAAAAGTTCAATACACGACTTTTGCCAGCCTTACCCGTACCGAAGAAGTCATCAAACTTATCGCTGAAGAAGTGGATAAGGTAAACCGGCAAATCGCCCGTGTGGAGAACATCCGTAAATTCAGCCTGCTTGATAAAAAACTCTACACGGAAGACGGTGAGGTTACCCCCACCATGAAAGTCAAACGCAAAGCCATTGCCGAACAGTACAAGGACATTATTGAAGAAATGTACAAAGGCGGCGAATAGGCTTCTCTCCGATTTTTACTTACGGAAGGATGGAAATCAGCTTTCGTGTATCGCCTTCCATATCCCTTTTGTTGAAATGAAATCTTCCGCTAAAAAAGCTGTCAAATTACAGAATTCCTCATTGTTCAAGAATGTACTGGATTACCTATAATGCTTTTGTTTAAAGTAACAAAAGCATTATTTTGCCAAGTTGTCTCGGCTGAGTCCGGCATCATTTACTCAGCGGAATTCACTGATGTTGGCATCCGTAAGGAGATTTTGCTTTTCCTCACGCCGTCTTGTTTCCATGGTTTTCTTCTGCTGTTGCGATGCGTCTACCAGGTTGACGAGGTCCTGCACAACCTGCCGGACTTGTTCCGCCTGAAGAGTCATCTCCTTCGAAGCGGAAGCGGACTTCTCGGCGCCGGCGGCATTCTGCTGAACTGTCTTGTCCATATCAGCTACTGCGGTGTTGACTTGGGCGATGCCCCGGGCCTGCTCATCGGAGGCTGCGGCGATTTCCTGCAGCAGTTCCCCTATTTTGCCGGTACGGGAAGCAACTTCGGAAAATTCAGAACCGGCGTTCTTTACGACACCGGAACCCTGCTGGATTGTTTTCACCGTCCCTTCGATCAGTCCAGCCGTATTACGGGCCGCTTCGGCCGCCCGCAGTGCGAGATTGCGCACTTCGTCCGCAACCACGGCAAACCCTGCGCCTGCTTCACCGGCACGGGCCGCTTCTACGGCGGCATTTAACGCCAGGAGATTGGTTTGGAAGGCTATTTCATCGATAGTTTTGATTATGCGTGATGTTTCATCGCTGGAACGGGAGATTTCCGTCATCGAATGCGAGAGCTGTCCCATGGATTGGCTGACTTTATCCACAACCTGGTTGGCTTCCTGCATCAGGAGGTTTGCCTGGCGGGCGTTATCAGCGCTCTGCTTGGTCATCGAGGACATTTCTTCAAGCGATGAGGATGTCTCTTCCAGCGCTGAGGCCTGAGCAGAAGAATGCTCGGCCAGAGCCTGGCTGGCTGAAGACAGCTGTTCCGCTGCTCCGGCTACCTCGTCAGCTCCCTGTCCCAGCCGCTCAACAATTCGATTAATGGGCTTGTTAATTTCGCGGCGTACGATCCAGGCGATCAAAATGCCGATCAGCAGAGAAAGCACAAGAACTGCGACCACGAGGATGTTGCGCATATGCAAAATCGGTGCCTGAATTTCTGAAACAGGCATTGCTATAGCCAGACTCCAGCGTGCTTGCGGTATGGAGCCGAAGCTGACGATCTGGTCTCCTTTATCCGTCGAGACGGTATGAACTCCCTCGCCGCCCGCCAGCATGGTTTTCCCTATTTCATTCATTCCTTTTATTTCAGAGATGGAAGCCTTTAGTATCTTCCCCTTATCAGGGTGGACGACCAACCTACCTCTATGGTCAGTTATTATTATAGAACCGCCTTTCCCGATTTTCAGGCGGTTGATTTTTTCATTCAACAGATCCAGGTGCCATCCGGCGACGGCCACACCCAGCACTTTTTCTTCCTTTGTTTCTTTGTTTTTGCCGATCATCGAGGTGGCAAATGCCACATAGGGAGCCCCGGTTTTTTCCGCAATATCAACATTACCGATGACCGTAGTCTTTTGCATCGCCTTTTGGTAATATTCCTCTCCGGAAATATTTTTATCCTTGAATACTCCCTTTACGGTGTCGCCCATGACTACTCCCTTATCATCAGTGATCATAAAGAACTCATAAGTATCTTTGTCATGGAAAATAGTGGATGTTACATTCAACTTTAAATCTATTAAATCATAATTCCCATACATCATGACAACATCTTTTATGCCCATGATGGCAGTATCGTTTTGCATTGCGTTGTTTAAAAGATCGGTCTGTACCTTGAGAGTCTGATTCACCTGTTCAATGACAGCGTTGCGCAAACCGGTCAAGTTTTCGCCGGCCTGCTGCTCCATGGATGAAGATGACCAAAGAACGCTGAATGCACCCACGCCAAGAAGCGGCACGATAAGCAGCAGCAAACCGCCGATGACAAGTTTTTTCCCTAAACTGAAATGTGCCATATTGATTCCCCCTCAATGTGATTTTGTTGGTATTAATCAGATTTGTTAATACCGTATTTATTTATCGGTATTTAAAATAAATACTTTAGCTTTTTGATAAATAGCAATATTTTTATACTAAAAGAGCGGAATGAGTTTTTGATTTTTTTCTGCACTGCAATTGGAGAAGATAAATATTCCGGATGTATGTAGTGGTTGTAATCATACGATATTATTTGGATATTATCATGGCTAGACTTTGTTCTTTGGTGATGTTGGTATTCAACTTTGTTGCTACTGCAATAGGGAATCTTAGTATATAATTAAGTATTTAAAATAATTGACATAATTATTGAGTAAAAATAAAAGTGAAAAATATGAAATTATTTCTTGACACAATTGAGAAGAGGGGGTAAAAGCTCGCTTCTGTTCGTCAGAAATGTGTTTGAAGGTAAATTGAAAATCTCAACAAGTTCACCGGATAGAGATAAATCGTAGTTATCGGATATTTCTAATAATTGCTGGTCGAACATAAAGTTTGGAAATTTTTAAAATTGTTCTTGACAAAAAAAGAACATTGCCTTAATTACCAACACTCGTTTCTTGATGGCTCTTTGGAAATTGAATAGTGGGAAATAATTGATTTGTGGGTCCTATAGATTTAAATTTTTTTTGGAATCACGCGAGAATAAGGAAGATACAATCTTCCTTTCAGGATTAAAACTGGAGAGTTTGATCCTGGCTCAGAACTAACGCTGGCGGCGTGCCTAACACATGCAAGTCGTACGAGAAAGTCCGCTTCGGTGGATAAGTAAAGTGGCGCACGGGTGAGTAACGCGTGGATAATCTACCCCTCAGTTGGGAATAACTCATCGAAAGGTGGGCTAATACCGAATGATACTGCATAACTTCTGTTGTGTAGTCAAAGATGGCCTCTGCTTGCAAGCTTTTGCTGAGGGATGAGTCCGCGTACCATTAGCTAGTTGGTAGGGTAATGGCCTACCAAGGCAACGATGGTTAGCTGGTCTGAGAGGATGATCAGCCACACTGGAACTGAGACACGGTCCAGACTCCTACGGGAGGCAGCAGTGAGGAATATTGCGCAATGGGGGCAACCCTGACG